>Ga0265331_10000171_pt1 | contig 79992 bp, 51 predicted proteins | sample 41923metaG_FD_202088 | JGI IMG/M metagenome (GOLD analysis project Ga0265331, IMG submission 202088) | Rhizosphere microbial communities from Carex aquatilis grown in University of Washington, Seatle, WA, United States - 4-19-23 metaG | ecosystem: Host-associated > Plants > Roots > Rhizosphere... | reverse complement strand
CCGGCCGGCCGATTGCTCCCACTGGTCTTGCGGGTCCCAGGTGCCGGCCTGGTGGCCGTCCTTGATTTGAGAGGCCACGAGTACGTCGCGCAGATGCTCGTTCCAGCGGGTCCAGTAGTCGCCTTGCATGTGGTACATCACCTGCGTGGCGTAGTACCAGTAGTAGCTCGTCTCACGGCCCGGCTGCGGCAGGTTCTGCAACAAGTAATTCGCCCCGGCGCGCATTTGCCCCTCGTTGCGGCGGGCGCCGAGGAACTGCCGGCAGAGCATTCCCTCGGCCGTCATCGCCGGGCTGCCGCCGGGCCCCTGGTAGCCAAATGTGCCTAAAGAGCCACCCGTGCCCGCCGCCGAGGCAAGCCATTTGTTGGCCAGTTCGAGCGCGGCGGCCGGCACGGCGAGCCCAGCCATCTCGCCGCTCTTGAGCGCCATCACCTGCCAGCCGACGACCGAGGTATCGCCCGCCTCGCCGGGCAAGTAACGCCAGCCACCCGTCGCCGGGTTCTGCGAGGCGACGATGAAACTCAATGCCCGCTGCGCCGGCTCGCGCAGGGCGGCGTCCTGGCTCAGGCCGTAGGCTTCACACAGTGCGATCGCCGCAATGCCGTGGCTGTACATGTGGGCGCTGGAGGGTGGGCCGACGAACAGGTCGCCCGTGGGCTTCTGGTGTTCCGTCAGCCAGCGAACCGCCTGAGAGACGGTGACTTGATAGTCGCCCGCCTTGTGAGTGTGCCCGCTTGCGAGAAACGGCAACAAGCCAAAACCGGTCGCGGCGGTGTCCGACTGTGTGCCCCCCGCCCCCGACGTGGCGGGCAACTTCTTTTCGGGCGGGTCGAGTTGGTGCAGACTCCAATGCCCGTCGGCGTGCTGGTGCTGGGCGAACCAGTTCAAGCCCAACTTGACGGCGGCCTCCGACTGATCGGTGCCGCCGACCAATTCGATGAACTCGCGCCGCGTGTCGCCTTGCCGCAGAGCGAACATGGCCTGCATGCCAATGTTGTCCTCGGCGTATGCCACCGGCGTCGCGCGCGCCGGGGGCCGCTGCAATTGTGTTTCCAACGGGGCCAGCGACGGCATTGCGTCGACTGCCTTATCGGCCAAGCTACCGGCTGCGAGCTCGCGCCGCGCGGCATCGGCGGGGCCAGTCAGCTTGTCGGGCGTTTCGACCTCCAGTGTGATTGCCGCCGCGTCGGGCTTGAGCTCGACCATCGCACCGGCCAACGCCGCGCCGACGGGCATCTCGACCGACGCGGGCGGTGGGGCGTCGTCGGCAAGTGAGTCAAGCGGCCGATGAACCAAAGGCCGCGTACGCGGCAATTGCTCTTGCTCTCGCATCGTCTCGTCCGGAATCGCTTCCGCACGCAGCTTCGCAGTGTCGGCTTGCACGATGGCCCGCGGATCGACGGGCGCGGCCACTTCGGCCGGTTGCTTCAGCGTTGGCGCTGGCGCTGGCGCATCGCGGCGTTCGACGGCTGCCTTATCGACGTCGGCCGGCAGCGAATCGAGCCCGGGCACCGGCGCGGCCGAAACCAACTTGACATCTTCGGGCTTTTCGCTCGCGGGGGAGATCACGTTCCGTGCGTCACGCCGCGGAACCGTCATCGCCGTCGATGGTCCCGTCCCCGATTCGGGCATCTCGGCAACGGAAAGCGGTGCGGCGGCTCGCTCCGAGGCGAGTCGCGGCGCAAGCGACGCGAGCTGCCGCGGGCTCGGCCGGGTGTCGGCGGCGCGGCCAACTCGACTCTCGGCGATCGGCAATGGGCTTTCGACGATCGCCTTGCCCGACAGTGTGGGGATTTCCGCCTCGGGCACGAGCGCCTCGGCCGAACGTGGCACCGGCGCGCGGCGCGCTTCGCTTACCTCCAGCGGCGCGTCGGCAAGCGACTCCGGCATCGCGTCCATCGGCTCGCGTTCAAGCTCCGCGGGCTCGATACTCAGCTCCAAAGGGCCCGATGCCATGAGCGGCGCCGTGCGCGCTGGAATGACGACGGGAACAGAGCTTGCGATCTCGACTTTCCGATCCAGGGGCGCTTCGTCAGGCATTGCCTCGCCTTGCGGAGGTTCGACCTCCAAGGGCTCGATCTCCGCCGGCCGCGGCGCGATCGCCATATCGGGACGCTCGATCTGCGCCGGTTCCACCGCCGGCGCCACGCGCGGCGGTGGAACGAAGATCACGCGGTTGGGCGGCAGGCGGGCCGCCAATTCCGCCGGAAGAGTGGGCGCCGGCATGTCGCTGGGTACCGGTACGTTCGGCGGCTGGACGACCTGCCGGGCCAGATCGGGGATGGCAACAGCATCAACCGAGCGCAAGTCGGCCACGCGCTCGTACGCCTCCACGCCCGGCTCGTGCGACTGGTGCAAAACGTCTTCGAACATCTCCGTCGCCGCCTGGCTCACTCGGATTTCTTGGACTCGTTCGGCAATCTCCTGGCTCAAGGGAACCAGCAGCAGGAGTCCGATGATGAGTGCGTGCAAAAGCAGGCTCGCGAAAAGGAAGCGGGCCATCGACGCCGCTTCGAACAGCCACCCGCGCGAGTAACGGACAACGGCCGCCACCGCGGCCAAAAGCAAAGTGACTCCGAGCGCTTTCCACCAAACCGCGGCAAAGGCCTGCCAGTGGCTGGTGTCCCAGGCCGTGACGCGCTCGACCTCGGCGGCCGTGCTGCGATAAATTGCCCAACGGCGAGTTTCGCCGTAGGTCGTTCGATTGCTCGCCAGCACTATTTCAAAACCGTCGGCCGAAAGCGCCGCGCCGGTCTCATCGGCCGAGGTGTTGACCCCCGGTCCGATGTTTTCGGGCTTGCCGGTTTCGGGCTTACCGATTTCGGGGTCGTCGGTTGCCAGCCTGTCGCCGGCCAGTTCGAAGCGCAACAGCCGCGCACGGTAAAGATCCAAATTGGCCGGTTCGCGCGGCCGGGAGGGGCGATCTGACGAGAAATACAGAAACGCGCCATCCGGCGAAACCAGCGGGCTGCGCTCGTTGGAACCGGCGAGGTTTACGCCCGGCAGTGCGACCGCCTCGCCCCAAGATCCTTCGGCGGTTGGCCGGCGCAAAAGATAAAGATCGGATTTCGCGGGCGAAGTCGAGCGGTCGGAAGCGAAGTATAGCCGCAGTCCGTCGGGCGCCAACGCGAGATCGAGCTCGTCGGCCTCGGTGTTGACCTTCTTGCCGAGGTTGCGCGGCAACCCCCAGCCCGCCTTCGTCCGGCGGCTGACATAGAGGTCGAAGCCCCCCTCGCCGCCAGGCCGGTTGGAAGCCAGGTAGAGCTCGTCGCCGTTGGTAGCGACGGACACGCCAACTTCGTCGGCTGGGGTATTCAGCTCGACCAGCGGCACGGCCTGTTCCCATTGGCCGTCGATCCAGCGGGCACGGTATAAATCGGCATCGCCCCGCGCGGCGGAGAGTGAAGTACAGCGTCTTCCCGCCGTCGGCCCAATGCGGATGGCTGAGGCTGTCGGGCGGATCGCGCGGCGGCACCAGATCGGTCAATTCAGCGGCCGGCTGCCAGACGATCTGCCGCCGCGCCGGCGCCCCCGCGGCGAGCCAACGGTGACCGCCCGCGACAAGCGCGACTCCCTCAATCCGTCGCGGCGCCAGCCATGCGCCCAGCGCGACCACGGCGACGGAGACAAGTACCATCGGCAAATTGCGAGGCCGGAACAGAACCCAGATGTGGGAAGTAGAAGGAAGCATCAAGTTTACTTCGGCCCGGGGAGCTTACTGCGCTGGGATCACGCCGACGCGATAATTGGTGATGTTGGCCTGGTTGCAAAAACCCATCACACGGACGCCAAATTTCCAGGCGGCTTCTTCATCGCTGCGGATCATCACCGAGGCGGTGCCGGGGTTCTTCAATGCCGCCTGCTGGATCAAGGCGACCACCTGTTCTTCGGAAAGCTTTTCCCCCACGACGATAAATTCGCCCGCGCGGGTCACGTTGATCACCAGCTCTTCGGGTGGCATCGACAGCGGCTGCGATTCCACCACCGCGGGCAGAACCGCGCTCACCTCTCGTTCCTCCTGATCGAAGCGCGTTGCGCAGAGGAAGAAGATCAGGAGCAAGAACACCATGTCGATAACAGGCGTCATGTTGGGCCCGTCGCTTTCAGCTTCACTGGGGGGTAATCGCATGAGTGGCAACTTTCCTAACGGCTCGCCATCAACGGATTGCCAATGGCGGGCTTCGGCGCACCGCCGCCTTGCTCCATCCGCTGGATAGCGGGGAGTGCCGCGGTTAGGTGGTCGTCGATCTCGCGCATCAACCGCTCACCCTTACCGTGGAAGTACGACGCGAACAACAGCGCGGGGATGGCGATCACCAACCCGGCGACGGTCGTTTCCAAGGCGAGATAAATTCCCTCGGCCAAGACCTCCGCTTTGCCCGTCCCCACCTGACTGGTGACTCGGAAGGCTTCGAGCATTCCGACCACAGTGCCCAACAGACCAACGAGCGGGGCCACGTTGGCGGCCACGGAAAGAGGGCGGAGGCGTCTTCCATCGCCTTTTCGACCTCGGGCAGCGCGCGGCCGGCGCGGAGCAACCCAGCCTTGAAGATATTGGCCAGCGGCGACGGACTGCGCAGGCAGACTTCGCGGAAGCTCTCGGCCCGTGATTCCCCCTTTTGCACCAGGTCGGCCAGATCGCGCGCCAGGTCCGCGGGGGCGACTCGCCGGCGTGTCAGGTGGGCGAGGCGTTCCATCGCCGTCGCGGCGGCGACTAGCGAAATAAAGCCCAGAAAGGCCATGAAGCCGATGTTCACGGGACCGCCGGCCGCGATCATTTCCCAAAGGTTGCTCGGCGGGGCTTTCTTGGTAACGGCCGTGAGCGGCGTCAGGGTTTCGCCCGTCGTCGGTTTGGCCGTCGTCTTGTCGGCTGCCGTGATGTCGTCTTTTGCCTTTTCGAGCGCCGGCGCGGCGGCAACCGTGCCGGGTTCAGGCGGCGCCGGCTCCTGAGCGCGGAGCTTCGAACGAGAACCCCATATCAACAACGCTGCTAGGGCGGCGACCGCAACGGCGCTTCGGAACGGAGATTGCAAATGGAAAATTGCAAATTGCGAATTGCAAATTAACTCCGGGCTGCGTTCTACGAACACTTCGGGTCTGCGGCCGACCTTGAATAAAAATGCTTTGCATTTCTCATTTCTCATTTTGCACTGTTCCTGACTAACCGCCCTATCGCGCGGGTGGGTCCAACATCCATCGCCTATTTCTTCAAACTCGCGACGAGCGCCATCGCGTCTTTGGCCTTGGGGTGCTGAGGAAACTTCTTGATGACCGTTTCGAGCGACTCGATCGCCTTCTCGTTTTCCTTGAGCTCGATGAAAACACGGCCGGCCTCGAAGTGCCCCAAGGCCTGCCACTCTTCATAAGGATAGCCGAGCGCGGCGGTGAGAAAGTGCTCGACCGCCTCCTCGAATTTCTTCTCACGGAAAGCGCACTCGCCGATCATGAACCGGGCTTTGGCCGCCGTCTCGGTCTCGGTCTCCTTGGTGACTTGCTCGTAAACCGCTTTCGCCTGGGGCAGCTTCTCCTGGTTCTGCATCGCCCAGCCGAGGCCATAGCGAGCTTCGCTGATCAGCTCGAACTTGGGAAACTGCGTGACCAGCGCCTGGTACTGCGCTTCGCTCGCGGGCCATTGCTTCAAACCCGCGGCGCAAGCACCCGAACGATATAAGGCGCGCGGCAAGTACTTCTCCTGCTTTTGTTCGACGGCTTTGGCGAACAAGGGGAGCGCTTCGGCGAATTTGTCCTGGCGAAACAGGCACTCGCCGGCCAGGTAGGTGGCGTCGGCCACAAGCGCCCCCTGCGGAAACGCCTGCACTTGAGTTTGGAAATCGGCGGCCGCGTCGGCGAACTTTTCGGCCTGAAAGTGCGACCAGCCTAGCTTGAACTGCAGCTTCTCCTTGAGCCCCGGTTCCTTGGCCTTCGGCAATCCGGCCGTGTAGGCCGCCGCCGCATCGGCCCACTGCTTTGCACTTTCGTGGAACTCGCCCACCCGAAACCAGCTCTCCGCCGCCAGCGGACTGTCGGCCAATGAGGTGGCCAGCAACTTCCGCGTGTCGGCCGCGTCCTTCTCCTTCTTCAGCTCGTCGTAGGCGAAGGCCAATTCGTAATAGACCTTATCCGCGTGAACGTATTTGGGCGCCTGTGTCAAAATCGCCGAGAGGGTGGTAGCGGCCTGATCGGGCTGCTTCAGCCCCATTTGGCAGAGCGCCACCGCATAGCGAGCGTCGAGCTCATCGTCGAGGGGCGGCTTGGCGGCGAGGAACGACTGCAAATCGGCCAGGGCGGGCTGAAACTGGTTCAGTCGCTGTTGCGCCAAACCACGCACGTACTTGGCCCGCGGGGCGATATCGCTCATGGAAAACCGATCGACCACCACAGCCAGCGCTGTCACGGCGCCGGCGTAATCCTGTTTGGCGAATTTGGCGCGGCCAATGCCAAAGGCCGCGCGCGGCGCGATCGTGCTCATTGGAAACTGCGACAGCAAGGTCTCGTACTGCTTGACCGCGTCGTCGAACCTTTCCTGCTCCACGGCAATTTCGCCCAATTGGTAGAGCGCCTGGTCGCGCAGGCGACTCATGGGGTACGCCGAAAGAAGCCGGTTCAGCTCGGCCGCGGCTTCGGCCGGTTTGGCCAGCGCCCGCAGGCTGTCGGCCAAGACCAGCGAGATTTCGTCCGCCCGCGTCCAGTCGGGCTTCACACGCAGCGCGTCTTCGAGCGATGCGACGGCCAATGGCAAGCGTCCCGCGTCGCGATGGGCACGGCCCAGGAGCAGCCGGGCTTCAGCTCCTTGCGCGGGATCGAGCAGCTTGGGCAAGGCCGGCATCAATTCGGCGATGACCGCATCGTTTTTCTTTTGCAGATAAAGGCAGAGCCCCACCCGCACGAGGCTTTGGGCTGCATGGCGGTGCGTTGGGTACTTGGCGAGCAGATCGCGATAGAGTTTTTCCGCCTCGACCGCCTGGGGCACCGCATCATTGACACCCGCCGCCAACACCAGGCTTTCCGCCGCGATGAACGTCAACTCGGGCTGCAGCGTGTGCTTCGCGTACTTCGCGTTTGACATGAATGCGGTGGCGTGCTTGTGGGCCTCAGCGTGCTCACCCAGCGTGAGCGCGGCCAATGCGGCCATGTACGCGGCCTGCGGCGCCAGATCGTGGTCGGGGTACTGTGCTGCAAACTGCAAGTAAAGAGGAACGGTTTCCTTGCGGCGATCGAGGAGCTCGTAGAGCACATCGATGCGGCCGAGTTGCAACTGGGGCAAGAGGGCGCTTTGAGCATAGGCTTGAACGCCCCGGTCGGCCTCGACCAGCGCGGCCGGCACCTGGTTCAGCTTGACTAGCGTCTTCGCCAACCAGTATGAAGCCTCCGGCGCGGCTTCGCCGCTGTTGGGCGCGCTAGTGCCGGCGATGCTGGCGGCGAGCGCCGCTTGTGCTTCGGCAAATTTGCCCGCCTGGTAGAACGTTTTGCCCGCCGCTGTTTGGGCCGCTTGTAAGTACGCGCTCTTGGGAAACTTCTGCGGCAGCGAAAGGTACAGCGCCGCGGCCTGGTCCAATTGCCCCTGCTCCTGCACACATTGCGCCTGGCGCAGGAGGGCCAAATCCGCCTGCGCAAAATCGGCGATTGCCGCGGCCTGCGCCAACGTCTGCGCGGCCTCAGGGTATTTCTTTAACCGTAACTGGGCCAGTCCCAGCCGCAGCTTGCACTCGTTGGCTTGCGGATGGGCCGCGTGCGCCGTGAGGAACGCCTGGAATGTCGCCGCGGCGGCCTCGTCGAGCCCTAGATCCTGTTGGGCCGCGCCCAACGCGTAGCGAGCATCGGGCACCAGCTCGCTTTGCGGGTAAGTGGCGATCAGCTTCTCGTAGAGCGGAACGGCGGCCTTGGCGTCGCCGGCCGCGTAAAGGCACTCTCCCTGGTATAAAGTCGCGCCGGCGGCCTGCTTGCTTTGGGGAAACGTCGCCGGCACAACGGCGAAAGTCTCGGCGGCCGTTTTGAGTTCCTCTGGCTTTTTCGTTTTCATAGCCAGGTTGTAGAGCGCCAGCGCCAGGTTGAACTGCGAGGCATCGCGCGAGGTGAACTGTGGGAATTTCTGCAATGCCAGGCGGAACGTGGCCACGGCCTTGTCGAACTCACCTGCCTGAAGCTGGCAGGTGCCCAGGTAGTGGTGCGCCCGGTCGAGCCGATCGTCCTTGGGGTAGGTCTCAATGAACTTCGACCAGCGGGCCGCGGCTTGCGGATAGAGCTTCTTGTTCTGCAAGCCCACGGCCACGGCATAATCGCGCGTCGCCGCCGCGTCGGGCTTAGTGTCTTCCGCCCGAGCCGTTGACGAAGCCGCCGCTAAAATAGCGATCCATGCAGCAAGCCCCATTGCGCTTACGGCCGGCGCGGCTCGATAGACGGATATTGCGGCGGCGTGGGTATTCCGTCTTTTGCAGCCGGGCATTGGGTTTCCTTCCTGTCGACCGTCGCATCTTCACCCGGCCACCAACGTATGTCAAGTTACTGATGGTCTGTCAAAATGGCAGTGCGAAATTGTCCCACGTCCCCGGAACCTGCCGTTCATGGCTCAAATCAGATCATCGCCAGATCGCAGGTTACAAGACTAAGCTCTTTAGCCGCTTACGGTTAAAGATGTCGGGCCGCTTTGGCGCGCCAGTTGCGTAAGCTGGTTGCACCGGCGCCACGGATGCGCATCAATGGCAGCCCAATTACTCGAGCCAGGACGGCGAGATTTAAGCTACGCAAAACAATCAGTTCCATCGAGATTCCGGAGGCTAGTGAGCAAATGGCAGTCGCGACCAAGGAAAGAAAAAAAGCCAGTTCCACCCACATCAAGCTGCAGCCACTGGGCGACCGCGTAGTGCTGGAGCGGGAAGAATCGGAAACCACCACCTCGGGCGGTATCGTGCTGCCCGACAGCGCCAAGAATAAACCGGCCCGCGGGACGGTGATCTCGGTCGGCGACGGGAAAATCTGCGACGACGGCAGCCGCCGCCCGCTGCAAATCAAGACCGGCGATCGCGTGCTGTTTTCGTCGTACGCCGGCGATGAATTCAAGATCGGCGACCGCGAGCTGCTTTTGATGCGCGAGGAAGACATTCTGGCCGTGATCGAGTAACGGCCCAGACAACCGAATTACTTTTTGGAGAAGGATTGACATGCCAAAGACCATTGCATTCGAACAGGAAGCGCGCGAAGCGATCCGCCGCGGCGTTTCCAAGCTGGCCCGCGCGGTCAAGGTGACGCTGGGCCCCAAGGGCCGCAACGTGATCTTGCAAAAGAGTTTCGGCTCGCCCACCGTGACCAAGGACGGTGTGACCGTGGCCAAGGAAATTGACCTGGAAGACGTCTACGAGAACATGGGCGCCCGCATGGTGCGCGAAGTGGCCTCCAAGACCAGCGACGTGGCCGGCGACGGCACCACGACCGCAACCGTGATGGCCGAGGCGATCTTCAACGAGGGGCTCAAAGCCGTTGTGGCCGGGGTCAACCCTTTGCACATGAAGCAGGGGATCGAAAAAGCGGTCGAAGATATCACCGACAAACTCAAGAAGATGTCGATCTCGATCAAGAGCAAGAAGGAAATGGCCCAGGTTGGGGCGGTGGCCAGCAACAACGACCAGGAAATCGGCGACCTCCTGGCCGAAGCCATGGAAAAAGTTGGCAAGGACGGCGTGATCACGGTCGACGAAGGCAAGAGCCTCAAGACCGAAGTCGAGTGGGTCGAGGGGATGCAGTTCGACCGCGGCTACTTGTCGCCGTACTTCGTCACCGATCCGACCAAGATGGAATGCGTACTGGACGATCCGTACATCCTCGTGCTCGAGAAGAAGATCACGAATGTCAAGGAGTTCGTTCCGGTGCTCGAGGCGGTAGTGAACGCCGGCCGCCCCCTGTTGATCGTGGCTGAAGACGTCGAGGGTGAGGCCCTGGCGACCTTGGTAATTAACAAGCTCCGCGGTACGTTTAAGTGCTGCGCCGTCAAGGCTCCCGGCTACGGCGATCGCCGCAAGGCCATGCTCGAAGACCTGGCAATCCTCAGCGGCGGAACGGCGATCTTCGAGAGCCTGGGCATCAAGCTCGAAAGCCTGCCGATCACCGATCTGGGGCGGGCCAAGAAAGTGGTCGTGGACAAGGACAACACGACGGTCATCGAAGGGGCGGGCAAGAGCGCCGATATCAAAGCGCGCATCGACCAGATTCGCCGTGAAATCGACAACTCGACCAGCGACTACGACAAGGAAAAGTTGAGCGAGCGGCTCGCCAAACTGTCGGGCGGCGTTGCCAAGGTCAATGTCGGCGCGGCAACCGAGAGCGAGATGAAGGAGAGGAAGGCGCGTGTCGAGGACGCGCTTCACGCGACCCGCGCGGCGGTCGAAGAAGGTATTCTACCCGGCGGAGGCGTGGCCCTGGTGCGCTGTGCCGCGGCCTGCAAGGCTGAAGGGCTGACTCACGACCAGGAGGTTGGCTACAACATCGTCCGCCGGGCCTGCAAGGCTCCGTTGACGATGATCGCTACCAACGCAGGCGAAGATGGCGGTATTATTTGTGGTAAAGTGACCGAAGGCAAAGGAAATTTCGGTTACAACGCCGCCACAAACGTTTTCGAAGACATGGTCAAGGCCGGGATCATCGACCCCACCAAGGTCACCCGCATCGCTCTGCAGAACGCCTCGAGCGTTGCCATCCTGCTTCTGACCAGCGATGCGTTGATCGCCGAAAAGCCCAAGGAAGGCGGCAAGAAGGGCGGACACGGAGGCGACCACGATATGTACTAGGTGGGAGGCAAAAGGCGATGGGCGCTAGGCTTTAAAGAGCTTGGCGCAGTATCAATTTCCGCCGCCGACAGCCCACACTGACGAATTAACGAGGCCCGCCGGTTGCTGGAGCGACCGGCGGGCTTTTTTTGTAGGCCAGGCTTGTAACCAGCCGGACAAACCGCTTACAAGAACTTCTCAAACGGCTCGGCCATTTCCCTGAACCGTTCGGCGGGCATGGCGACCGTGTCCCAACGGGGAGAGATCTGCCTGGCATAAAAGGCGTACTGCGTCAAGCGGATGCCAACGAAGCCGTACAGGTTGTCGCGGAATTCGAAGAGTTGCTCCTGAGCGACCGGAGCGCGATCGCCCATAATGTCGTATGCGAAGACGAACAGGCCGTGAAAGCGGTCGCCGAAAAGCCGTTCCCACTGGGCCATGCTCACCAGGTCGTCGCGCGTCGACCAATTCTTCCAATATTGCTTCTGCGATCCGCCCGGAAAACGACGTCCTTTGACATCGACCAGCCACGTTGAGCCGGATGGCGATGAAACGATGAAATCGAGGCTCTTGATCGAAGCCTCGGCCAAAAGGCTGCGTTTGCTTTCATCGACGGCCACATACGGCACGGCCCGCGCGCGGAGGTACTCCTCGAAAGCAGCCTCGTAGTGGTTGTCGCGATTGGCCATCGTGCCCCCACGGCGATTCAGCGCACCGGCTCATCGTCCGCATTGTGGAGACTTGTACAGGCATTGTCAAGCGTATACAAGTCGGACGTCGCTTAGCGCAACAGTCGGCCGAGGAGACTGTATCCTTGCGTTGGCCGAGCCCAAAGTAGCCTAGCGCGGGCCTTGGAACCGACGCTATCTGGTTTCCAGCACGCGCTTGACGGCGCGAGCGATCATCAAGGCCTCTTCCGTCACGATCCCCCGGACCGCTACGCGACTTCCGTCGAGAGAGATTTCCCCTCGCGAAGACAACGCCTCGCTACGACCGATTGCCCGGTCTTCATTTCACCGCGGCCCGTGCCCGTTTCGCCGCAGTTCGCCAAAACGGGTTCCTCACCCCTCGGCCGGGAGGAACCTGGCAGATTCCTGCTTTGAATGACCGTGGCGACTAGGTAAACTGAGATAGGGCGCCTTTTTGTGCCCTCATGTCTTGCGCGCTTGCGCAGCGGTGCATTTTGCCGTATGGCACGGCCTGGTTCGGCGGGGCGGAAGAGGTGGAAAAGGCTTGCGAAGGGGATCATTTTGCGTAGCCTGCGCGGTCGTTTGCCAGCTTTCGGTCTGGAGTGGGCTCTGCTGCGCGCAGGTTGCTGGCAATGGGAAACCAGCTGGCGATGCGAAACCGGCCGACAATGGGAAGCCGGCGGAGCCCAATCCACCGGCCAGCCAAGATGCCGAAGATGCGTCGGATGACATTGACGAGTCGCCTTTTTCGTTCACCTATCTGATCGACAAGGACGGGAAGTTGCAACCCGTCCTCAATTTCAAGTACGAAGACTTTGAACGGTTGCTCGTGCAGGCCGAAGGGCCTCGACGGCCAAAATTCACGATCGAGCGGATGACAGTCACCGGTGAGGCGGCGCTGTCGCACGCCCGACTTTCGATCGAATTCACCATTTCGGCCAGCGACAAACATTGGGTCCGAGTGCCGCTGAAATTGAAGGGCGCCGAGTTGGCCGAGCCGGTTACGTTTCACGACGAAGGTGAGTGCGTCTTGGAGATCGACGCCGCCTCCCGGGAGTTCGTGGCCTGGTTCCGCGGCGTGAACGAAACGCCTCATCGTGTCACCATGCAGGTTTTGGTTCCGCTGGAAAACCGGGGTGGGCAAACTCGATTGCGCCTGGCCGCGCCTCTGGTGACCTATCCGGAACTGCTGCTCAAAGTGCCGCTGGCTCGGGCCGTAGCCGAGGTCACTCAAGGGGGCGTACTGGCGGGTACTCAGTACCTGGACGGTAAGACTCAGATCAAGGCTATTGGCTTGAAGAGCGATTTCGAACTTGCGTGGCACGACGCCGCCGAACCCGCGGTCAAACTTCAGACCTTACTCGAAGCGAAAGGCGAGATTGCAACGAAAATCGAAGGGAGCAGCATTCATAGCGAGGCGATGTTGGCGATCAACAGTTTCGGTGGTGAATTCCAGAGTTTTCGAGTCCGCCTCCCTTTTGGCGCAACACTGGTTCCCGAGGCGCACGAGGCATATAGCGTGACGTTGCTGGATCCACTGGGAGAGGCCGCCGAAGAGGCCGAACCACGAATCGTCGAAGTACGTTTGAAGAACAAGTCGGCGGGTCCGATCAAAGTGCAATTGGCCACCCGGCAAGCGCATGACGCGGTACACCCTAACGAGCCGCTAGAGTTGGGTGGTTTCGAGGTGCTGGGGGCCGCGCGGCAATGGGGTTATATCTCGGTGACGGTCGACGACGCCTGGCAAGTCGCGTTTGGCAAATTACAGCGCGTGCGGCAGGTTGAGGATTTACCTGATGAAAGGCACCGCGGTGCCCTTGCGGCGGGCTTTGAGTATTTCGGGCAACCCTACTCGTTGCCTGGGCGGATTATGCCGCGAGCGACCGTGCTGTTCGTCGAACCGAGCTACCTGGCGCAGGTCTACGCCGACCGTATCGAGCTGGCCTCGACGATCAAGTACCGCATCGACGGCGCCAAAGCGTTCGCGTTGGAAGTCGACTTTTCCGGCTGGGACGTGGACCTGACAAGCATCGACAGCGTGGATCCCCCAGGAATGCTAGACGCGGCCAACATCGCGTCAGGCGAGGGAGTCCCGATGACGATTCCACTCAAACAGGCAATGAAGGGCGAGCTTAAGCTCGCGATCCGTGCAAGCAGGCCGGTCCTCGCCGGCGCTGATGCGATCGAATTCACTCTGCCTCGCCCCAGGGCCGACAACCTCGGGCAAGCCGAGCTGGTCGTGTTGTCGGCCGACAATGTCGAGCTCGTCCCCAACGAAACCGAAGTTTTCGGCCTGGTCCGAAGGCCGGTGCCGCCGACAACGGTGTTGCCCTACCATCAGCACGAGCCGTTGAGTTACCGGAGCGCTTCGGCCGGGGCGCGGTTTGCCGCAATGTTCCACGTCGATACTCGTCGCGTGACCTCGCATGTGAAGTCGATCGTGTCGTTGGCACGCTCCGGCGTCAATGTGTCGCAGACCATCGCATACGATATCGCACACGAGTCGGTGGATTCGTTCCTGCTCGAAGTGCCGCGGGCGCTCTCAGAGCCAGGCATGATTGAAGCCAGCATCGAAGGGCACACGCTGCCCGTGGAAGAGATGGGACCGATCGAGGACGTTGGACCCGCCGAGAAGCGTGATACCGGGAGCTCCGGTGACGATCAGCCGCTGCGAGTGCGGGTGACATTGCTCGAAGAGCGAATCGGACCATGCGCCTTGACGCTCAAGTACAAACTCGCCAACTGGCAGCACACTCGGCAAGGTGAGGTGTCGATGAAGGTACCGTTGGTCATGCCGGGAGAGGGACAGTGCCTGGGCAACGAATTGAGCGTGTTGACGCGACCAGGGATCGACGCGCGACTTCTGGACGCGGCATGGACGTTGATGGATGACGAAGCTGGCGCAATACGGTTGACTGCGCCGGCGCCGCGGAGCGAGATCCAGCTTGGGTTGCGGCTCGACGAGCCGCGCGCCGCGGAGCCAACCGTCGTCGAACGCGCCTGGATTCAGACCCGCTTTGGTCCGAGTGGCCGGCGCGACCGGGCCGTGTTGGTGTTTACCAGTCGGCAGAATAAATTGACGGTGCGCCTGCCGCAGGGAATCTTGTCGCCCCAGTTCCGACTCGATCGAGTGGTGGTGTCGGACTCCGGACCAAGTCTCGATGAACGTGTGATTTCGTTGCCGAAGGCGGGACGGCACCTTTTGGAGGTTGGCTATGACTACCACATGACCACCGTGGGTTCGCGACGCGGCCGATGGACGATCGAGGTCCCTCAGCTCGACGCGGCCGCGGAAGTGCGCGAGACGTACTGGCAGCTCGTAATGCCACGTGACGAATACCTGCTGACCTGGCCGGCGGAACTGTCGCCCGAATCGAGTTGGGCTTTCAACGGTCTCTATTGGGGACGTCGACCAACCCTGGAGCAGGCTGACCTGGAAACCTGGTGCGGCCTGAACGAGCACGCGACTCCGTTGGCTGCGGCGACCAACCGCTATCTGTTCAGTACCACGCGCCTCAGCGATACCATCGAGGTTCGATCCGTGGGCCGATCGTTCTTGGTGTTGGCCGCCTCCGGCCTGGTGTTGGGCTGCGGGCTGGCGTTGATCTACCTGCCGATCCTGCGTCACCCGGCGGTGTTGATGGCCGCGTCAGTCGGAGTTCTCGCCGCCGCCGCCCTGGCGCCAGAGTTGGCGGTGCTTGGCTTGCAAGCCGCGGCGCTGGGGCTGGCTTTGACTTTCCTCGCGGGACTACTGAAGCGAAGCGCGCCGCCTGATCGATCGCGCAGGGTCATGCGCGGGGCATCGAGTTCGATCAGCGGCCGCGGTTCGACGCGCAGCCATCCGCGCATCCCGTTGCCGGCGGCCCCCAGCTCGACCGAGACCGCCGCCGTCGCCGTCGAAATGTCGGCTCCGGAAGCCAACACATGAGACCCTTGCTTCTGGGCACGCTGATCCTAGGCGCGAACCTCGGATCACTTGGCACCGCCGAGGATCGGGCGCCTCGCTTGCGATTCATACGCGTCTTCGTACCGGCCGACCATCCGGAACAATGGAAAGGCAATGTGCCGCTTTTGCCCATCGAGGGCGAAGAATTCGAACGGTTGGTGAAAGCGGCGCGGGCGGCACCGGAAGGCGCCGAACCGTCGAACGCGGTGCATTTGGTCCGCGCTCGCTACGAAGCCGCGCTGGACGGCCAAGATGTGCTCGCCGGTGTGGCCCACTTCGAAATCGCGACACCCCATTCCGAGGCCGCGCTCGTGACCCTCGCGCCGTGCGGTCTGGCATTGGATCATGCGCGCTGGCAGGGCGACGCGCCCAATGGCGACAACGCTTCGCTTGCCGCAAGCCTTGGGATTTCACCCGCCGGAAAGCTCGCCGTATTGGTTGACAAACCCGGTATCCTCACCGCCGAATGGTCGTTGGCCGGCGGGCGCGACGCGACGGGAGCGACCGCATATACGCTCGAATTGCCGAGAGTGCCAGTCAGCACTCTCTGGCTCGATCTGCCTGAGGAATTGGTCCCGTCCGTTGCGCCAGGAATCGTCGTTGGCGAAACTGTACGCGAAGGAAACGTCCGACGCTGGCACATCGAATTGGGCGGCGGGGGAGTCTCGGTCCTGCGTTTTTCAGCGCGCGAACCCGGCGGGGAAGAACGACGGCTGGCACTGCTGCGGCAAGCGTCGCGATACGAATTGTCGCCCGCCGGGCTGGACCTGACTGCCGAGCTAAGAGTCGACGTCCACAACGAACCCTTACGGCGTTTGGAACTCGAACTCGATTCCGAGCTGCAACTCGTGTCAGCCGGTGTCTCCTCCCCAAAGGGTGAAACGGCCGTGCCCTGGCTCTCGTCGCCCGGCGACGCCGATGAAACGACACGAGTGATTCTTGAATTTCCCGAGCCACTGCTGGGTGCCGACCGGACGCTCAAACTCAGGGCTCTGGCCGCGTTGGTCACCGACCGCGCCTGGCGGCTACCAGGCGTTCGGCCGAAAGGACTCTTCTGGCAAGAGGGAAGCGCCACACTACTGGTCCCGGCGCCCTTGTCGCTTGACCAATTCCTGACCGAAGGTTGCCGGCAGTCGAAAGTCGGGAAGTTGGCGGCGCCGCTGGCCGGCGACACGCTGGAGGTGCAATTCTTTTCGCCCGACGCGCGCATCGAAACGAGGGTTTCGCAACGACACGCCAACATTGTACTTGACCGTGCGACTTCGATCGTCCTCACGGAGGGTGAGACGTCCGGCGCCCTCGTATGCGAATTCCACGTCGACGGTGGAGAACGGTACCAATTGGACGCTGACGTCGACGAGAACTGGATCATCGACTCCGTCAGTACCGAGCCACCCGACCATCTCGCTTCGTGGAACGTCGAAGCGGCGGGTCCGACTCAACGCGCCCTGAGCGTGGTGTTGGCACAAGCTTTGACTCTCGATCACCCCGTCAAATTGCGGATTTCCGCCCGGATGGCGACCGCGCCTTCGGAGCGCCGCTTGCGTGCCGGCGATTTTCGCATGGCTAGCTTCCGCGGTGTCGCCGTCAGGCAGGACCTGCTAGCGCTCGCCACACCCTCGCATCGGCTGCAATTAGCCGGTTCAGACGACTTCGCGCGGCTCGATCCGGCGAAGCTCTCTCTCGCCCAGCGACGGCTGTTTGAGATGACACCCACGGGGCCGGTCTTTGACCTCGCGGCCGGCGACGGCGGCTGGACCGCCGTGCTCGACCGGCAGCCCGCACGCTATACGGCCGAAATCAAAGTTGAGGCCAGGGTCTCGGCCGGTTCTTTGATAGAATCGTACGTGCTCCGCTGTTTGCCCGTCGAGGCCGCGCTCGAACGCGTCGTCATCCATTTCACTCGAGCCCGAGACGAACCGCCCCGCTGGCACCTGGTGGGCGAACCGCGCATCGGGCTTACCGCTAAGCGCTGGTCCGCCGATAAAGAATCTGCGGCGGGGTTCGGTGCGGAGGGCGAAACATGGGAGGTCGCGATTGGCACTCCCCGCACCGCCGCATTCGAGTTGCAGGCAGTGCGCGCTACCCCCTTTACCGCCGAATCGCGGATCAGTCTGGTGGCGCTACCGGAGGCCGATGGACAGCACGGTACGGTGCTTGTCCTGGCTAACGACGCTGTACCGTCGATCGACGTCAATGGGCGTTTGCAGCCGGTTACCGCGCAGCCGGTCAGCGCCGGCGAATATTCGACCGTGCGCGCGACGTTCCGCTACGACGCGGCAAACGAATTGGGTGCGATCGATACGGCGGCAATCACGGTTGCGCCCGTCGACGAGGTCTCCGCACCCTCGGCGGCTTTCGTCTGGGAGGGCCGGCTCTCCAGCCGCTTCGAACCCGGCGGACGAGGTGTCCACCTGGCCACGTACCGCGTCGAGAATGCCGGCGAGGAGCATTGTCGGTTATCGTTGCCAAGCCGCGCTACCCTCACGGGCCTGTGGGTCGATGGGATTGCCGCCCCGCTTGACAGCGTCGACGGCACGATCGTCGTCGATTTGCCTGCGGGGCGAAGGTTTCCCTGGTTGGCGGTCGGATACGTACTCGAAGGAGAACCTTGGGGACTCGTTGGCAATTGCGATGTGGCCTGGCCGCAATTGGATCTGGTCGAGTTGTCGAGGTCTTGGCGGTTTTCCTTGCCCCCCGGTTTTGAATGGATTGACGGCGACGACGCTGTGAAACGGGTCGAACGAAGCTGGTCACAGCGTTGGTTCGGGCCCATCGGCCGTCCGTTAGGTCAACGGCCCTTCGAAGCGACGAACGGCGACGATTGGCGAATGCTCATCGGACGCGATCCGCCCGGGTCGGCGGTGGAACCCTCTTTATCATCGCCGACGGATCCTGTTGACACAATTACCGACAGGTTACCTTGGGGTGAGGGGTCGCTGTTGGACCACGATCTGCTCGATCGTCGAGGTTGGTCGAACTACGAGTTGAAGGTGACGTCGGACGCGCCGCTTAAGATTCGTATCGTTCGCAGCGCTGTCATCTGGGCGGCTGGCTGGGGGCTGTTGACGTTCATGTTCGCGGGTGGCCGTTGGTGGTTGCGCCACAATCCGACATCGTCGTCGATCATCGTGGGCGTGTTGGCAGCCGTGGCGCTGATCGTGCCCGACTCCCTGTCGCCTCTGACCGCGGGGGCGTTCGTCGGCGCACTTGCGGCCGGGGTGCTGCAACTACTCCCATGGCACCCGCCGCACATCCAACACCGGGCCGACGCCGCCGAGTCGTCGGCACGGCCGGCCGGCGGTGCTTTGGCCGTGCTACTGTTGGTGGGAGGGATGTCGATGGCGAGCCGCGCAGGGCTGGCCCGTGCGGCGGATCCGGGACCGGTTGCCAAGACTCGCCCAGGCGACAAGTTGTTTCAGGTATTCATCCCCAGTGACGACCAGGGCAAACCAACCGGCGAGCGCTATCAGGTACCGTCGGCATTGCTGGCCGAGTTACGTCGACGCGCCACCGCGGCCGCGAACAAACCGGCCGGATGGCTCCTCCAAAATGCGTCGTATCATGTCGCGTTAGGACGAGGCGCCAAGGACGATCGTCTGGAAGTCATCGATTTCAAGGTCCGCTTCGAACTGCATGTCTTCCAGCCGAACACGCGAGTGCGGATTCCGTTGGGCCAGGAGGGAGTCAGTCTTGTCCAGGATTCCGTATTGCTCGACGGCCAGTCGCATCCGCTGGGGTGGGATGCCGACGGGCAATCGTTGGAGTGCGACGTGCGCGATCCGGCTATTTGTCGACTCGAATTCAAGATTCGCCCAGTTTTGGGGAGCAGCGGCGAAACAAGCGGCTTCGACATCTCGATCCCACCTCTGGTTTCGTCGAGTCTGGACTTGACGGTGCCAAGGGAAACCAGTGGCGTCGAGGTACTTTCAATCGTCGGTCGCACCAAACAGTCCGAGGATGGCGAGAAATGGACTGCGAAATTGGGCCCGGCCGGCCGGCTGGCGGTGCGCTGGCCACTGCGGGCCGGAGCAGTGGGACCTGTCGTGGAAGTCGACGAATTCCTCTGGCTCACTGTCCACCCGGGGGCGGTAGTGCTTGACGCCGTTCACAAGTACAAAGTTTCTGGGGGCGAAGTCCGCCGGCTGGAATTCGTCGCCGACCCACGGCTGCGTTTGGTGCCGATTGAAGGGCCGGAATCACCCGTCGCCGACGACGTTACGATACCGTCGCGCGAAGATGCGCCAAACAGTCCGAATGTCGTCCAATTGAACCTGAAGCAACCTCTTGGCGATGCGCCGCTACGAACGACGTGGCTATTGACCCGGACATCGGGTGTCGGCAACATCCGGTTGCCATTGTTGCGGCCGCACGGCGCGCGGAGCGTGCGACGCTGGCTGGCTGTTTCGGTCGATCAGGCGCTTGAGTTCAAAGTCCGTGACGACGAAGCGCTGGAAACCGTCGATCCCGAAACGTTTAGGAGCGGCTGGGGGAATTCCGAGGGCCCGCCACTCTTGGCTTATCGGCTATCTGCCGGAGATGTCTCGTGGAACCTCGCCACCAGCACGCGCGATCCGTTGACGACCGTCAAGCAGATGTTGCTGCTTGGGATCCAACGCGGCAGTGCTGTGGTTCGGTTCGACGCCGAGTTGTTGACCACCGCCGGACATTGCTTTCAACACCGGCTGATTGCCCCACCCACACTTCAGATCGACTCCATATCTCTAACGTCAGACGGAGCTGAACGCGCCGCACGCTGGGCCCGCGACGAATTCGGCCGGATCACGCTTTTTCTTTCAGACCGCGTAACCGGCCCACAGCGCCTTTCCTTGCGTGGCCGATTGCCAACCCCCTTGATCGGTTCCCTGCCAGTGCCGAATCTGGCCATCGAGGGGGGCGAATCGCTGTCGCGCACGGTGCAGATCTATCGCCGTCCGGATGTCAAGGTCGTGATCGATGATCACGCTGGCTTCGAAAGTATCGCCGAGAAAGCAAGCGACGAGAGAGAATCGCGGATGGGCCGGTTGGTGGCCGCGCTAGCGGCCACCGGAGAAGGCGATTCCGCGGTCATGTCCGTCAGCCTAAACGAACCGCGCCTCGAAGCCACGCAAGTCGCATCGCTGCGCTTTCAGGACGAAGCCTGGCAGGTCGAAGTAGAATGTCTGCTGAACGTCGAAAACGGTCTCGTCGACGCGCTGCGATTCGATATCCCAGCACAATGGACTGGACCTTTCGAAGTCACGCCGCCCGCGGCGGTGGAGGTCGACGCGTCGGCAAACGCGAATCGACGACGATTGACCATTCGACCGCGCGCCGCCCTGGAAGGCCAGCATCGCGTCTTGTTGAGAAGTCCTTATGTCACAGGCGAGGAGATAACCGCGCCAGACATATCGCTCGAGGCAGAACAGGTTGAACGCTTCGTCGTTTTGCCCACGCGGATCGGCGCGCAGCAAGTCGCCTGGAAAACCACGCGATGGACTCCGGCTAAACTGCCCGATCTCTTGACCGAGTCTCTACCGCGGAACGAGGCTTACGAGGCATTTCGCGCCGCGGGAGAGGATCCGCAAGCCGTGTTGACGCCCATTAAGGCTTCGGTCGATGTCAGACGGTTGCAATGGGCCGACATCCGTTTGGCATGGCATACGGACGGGACGTGCCGCTCGGTGGCCGCATACGACCTCGACCCGGCGGGCTGGCTGAGCTGCTCTTTGCGTATGCCCGCCGGCTGGCGACTTGTCGCGGCCCTGGTAGGCGGAGTTCCAGTCACGCCCGTCCCTGAAGGTGACTTCCAATGGCGATTGCCGCTGTCATCGAGTCGCTTGCCGCAAAGGATCGTCGTTCTAGCGACAGGGGCCCTGCCGCGAATGCCATCCGACGGCGCCGCCATGGCAATTGAGGTGCCTGGCCTTGACGAGCTCGTCGCGGAAAATGCGCTATGGACATTTTCAGCTCCCGAAGGCTGGAACACGCTCGCGGCGGACGACGATGCCAAGCCGGTCGATCCCCTGGCGGCCGAGCTGTACCGCCTGAGGAACATTGATGGGTTAATGGATCTCAAGGACGAGCTTGTCCATACCCTCCCTCCTGACGAGTTGGCGAATTGGTACCGCCCCTGGGCCCAGAGATTGCTGATTGGGCGCTCCGTTGTCAGGCAGCTTCTGCGACAGGACCAGGCACCGCTTGGCGACATGGGGGGCGAAGCCGACAAAGTCCTTGGCGACGACCCGACATCCCAGGCCGAACGGTTGGGCGTCAGTGCAGTCCTCGAGTCCATGGATTCCGCGACATTGGTTTCGGACCAGCCTGGGAATTTGTGGGATCAAGTGTCCGCCGGCCAAGGGATCACGACCCGTTACCTGGCCGCTCGTCATTCCCATCGACCTCAGTTCCTACTGGCAAAATCGGGGGGGGACGATTTTTCCCGACGCGCCGCGGCGGCGGCTGTAGTCGCCCTGGCCTCATTGGTGTTGGCGGTCATTCTCGCCATCCGGACACCATGGGATGCGTGGCGGCAATGGCCGCAGATCTGGGGCGTGGCAGCAGGTGTCGCCTGGTGGCTCTGGCTGACACCCAGCGTGCTAGGCTGGGCCATCATCGCGATGAGTTTGTGGTTGTCCTGGCGATCTCCCTGGCGGCCCGTGCGCGAACCGCTGCCTGCAGTGACACCGGGTATTAGTGAACATTGATTCATATGAATTGCTCTGGCGAGTTCGTCTTGGCACCCACGGGCGCTTCTGATAATTTACCGCTCCCACGCACGGCGGTGGTTTGCCGCCGAGCGACGGCCGACAAGGAAGGAGGCCAGCATGAGCTCCCCTCAACGGGAAAAACTCCGCGTTCACATTCGCTGGATGATTCGCCGCGACATGGCCGAGGTGCTGGAAATCGAGCACGCGGCCTTCGAATTCCCCTGGTCCGAAGATGACTTCATCCGTTGCCTGCGGCAGCGGAACTGTATCGGTATGGTCGCAGATCACGACGACCAGGTCGTGGGGTTCATGATCTACGAGTTGCACAAGACCCGGCTACACGTCCTCAATTTCGCCGTGGCCACCTCACACCGACGCCAAGGGATCGGCACGCAGATGGTTGAGAAGCTGACCGCCAAGCTCTCGAACCAGCGCCGTAGCCGCATCCTGCTCGAAGTTCGCGAGACGAATCTTCCGGCCCAGGTCTTCTTCCGCTCCCACGGTTTCCGCGCCGTCTCCGTACTCCGCGATTTTTACGAAGACACCACCGAAGACGCCTACCTCATGCAGTACCGGTACCGCGCCGAGGCCGACGCCGCGCCGGCCACTCGTATCACGCGCCTGGCAGGCTGAGCGACCAGGAAAACCAACGCGGAGTTTTCGCCCGGAGTTAGCTGGGCGGCGATACCGGCGACGGTTATCGTGTTGTGGGCCCCAGGTGCGATCGCCTGGCGGGCGAATTCCGCACCGTCGCGTTTGACGATCAATTCGCCGCCGGCCACGTTGGCGCGGTCGCCTTCGACATAGGCAATCAGCGCCTTGATGTACTCCCGGCAATGGATTTCGAGCTGCGACGATAAACTTGCGGCGCCTGTCCGACACCGATAGATTGGCACCAACTCTTTCCACGCTCCCCAACCTATGGCTGAAGATAAATCGCCTCTCGACCCGTTCTCGCTCGACCTCGACTTCCTGCCAAAGCTGCCCCGGCAAACGAAAATCGGCATTGGATGTATTGGGGCCGGATTCATCATGGCCGATTGTCACCTGGTGGCCTATCACCAGGCCGGATTCAACCCGCTGGCGATTACCTCGCGAACGTACGATCGTGCCCGCGAAGTGGGCCAACGGCACGGAATTCCCAAGGTCTACGAGACCTATCATGAGTTGCTGGCCGACCGCCAAATCGAAGTCATCGACATCGCGGTGCCTCCCGACGTACAACTGGCCGTCGTTCGCGAGGCGGTCAAGCACAACGGGCACCTCCGTGGCATTCTGGCCCAGAAGCCGCTGGGCGTGAACTACTCCGAGGCCGAGCAGATCGTAGGTCTATGCCGCCGCGCCGGCATCGCGCTCGCCGTGAATCAGAACATGCGATACGACCAATCGGTGCGGGCTTGCAAGCACTTGCTCTCACGAGGCGATCTAGGCGAGCCAGTGCTGGCGACGATCGACATGCGTGCCATTCCGCACTGGATGCCCTGGCAGGAGCGGCTCGGTTGGGTCACGTTGAGGATCATGAGCATCCACCATCTCGATACATTCCGCTTCTGGTTCGGCGACCCGCTCCGAGTCTTCGCCAGCGTGCGAACTGACCCGCGCACCGCGCTTAAATTCAAGCACACCGACGGCATCTGCCTCTACATCCTTGAATACGCGGACGGGCTGCGGGCCATGTCATGCGACGACGTCTGGACAGGTCCAGCGTTGGAAGGGAGCGAACCCGACATCGCGATCCGTTGGCGCGTCGAAGGGACCACCGGCCTGGCCCGCGGCACGATCGGCTGGCCCGAATACCCGCGCCGCAGCGCCAGCACAATCGATTTCACAACACTCAAGCGGCCCGGCTCATGGTTCCAACCACGGTGGAAGGAAGTCTGGTTCCCCGATGCCTTCGCCGGCCCGATGGCCCAACTGCTATGCGCCCTGGAAGAGGGCCGCGAGCCCGAGATCAGCGGTCGCGACAATCTCAAAACGATGGCCTTGGTCGAAGCGTGCTACCGATCGGCTGAGGAACACCGCGCCGTGGCGTTGTCTGAGATCAAGTGATGGGTGAGGGGTCACTCGTTCCCACGCTCTGCGTGGAACGACATCCCTGGCCGCTCCGTGGCCACGGCGAGTGACGGGCCATGCAGAGTCTAAGCTTCCTTTCGATCGCGGCAGGTTGAAAACCTACCACACAGGGCTCCTTTATCGCCTGACTCGTCCCGACGCCATCCCCGCGACCAATGCTGCGACCTCCTCCTGGGTAACAAAATTGAAGTCGCCGCGAATCGAATGTTTGAGGCAGCTCGCGGCGACGGCAAAGTGCAACGCCCGGGCTGGGTCGGCGATCTCCGACGAGTTCAACGCGTAGATCAAGGCCCCGCCGAAGGCGTCACCGGCGCCGACCCGGTCGACGATGTCACGTATCTCGTAGGGGTGGTACTCCCCCTGTTCGTCGAGCGGCGCGAAAAAGGCGCGGTCGGCCGGCACATCCAAAAGCATCGCGCCCCAGTTGTTGTGGTCGGCCGAGAGGCTTTGGCGAAGCGTGATCGCAACCTTCGAGACATTGGGAAACCTCTCGGCAATTTGCTGGGCAACGCGGTGGTACGCGCGGGCGTCAATCCTCCCCTCTTCGATCGCCGTTCCCTCGGCGTGAATCCCTAGCACGTCAGCCGCATCCTCTTCATTGGCGATCACTAGATCGACGAATGGCAAAATCCGCGACATCGACTCGCCTGCTAGTTGCTTGGCCGACATGCCCGGCCTCCAACGCCAGAGCTTGTTGCGGAAGTTCAAGTCGCATGAAATCGACAGCCCGCGCGCCTTTGCTGCTTCTACCAAGGCCAACGTCGAGTGAAACGCGCCGACTCCCAGCGAAGGAGTGATGCCGGTAACGTGGAGCCACCGCACTCCGGCCAGTGAAGCCGTGAATGGGTACTCCTCCGGCTGAGCCAGGCTCACGGCACTATGGTCACGGTCGTATACCACAGTCGAGCTACGCTGGTTGGCGCCCGTTTCAACAAAGTAAACACCCAATCGGCCCACGTCGCGGTGAAGAACGTATTCAGTATCGATGCGCAATCCGCGTAGGACTGCAAGCAGGCTTTCGACGATCGGGCCCTTGGGCAGAGCAGTGAGAAAGCGTGTCTTCTCACCCAACATGGACAGCATGACGCAAACATTGGCTTCGGCCCCGGCAAAGCTCACTTCGACCTTGCCAGGCAGCGACTGGCGAAAGCGCAACCGCCCTTCCGGCGCGATGCGCATCATGATTTCACCGAAGCAAAGATACATGCGGACTCCTACCAGCGGTCCGTGTCGCCGATGGCGTGCTCGACGAGTATTAGAAGCGCGTTGGGGTCGTACGGTTTGCGGACGAAGTACTGGCAGCCCGCCGCGCGCGAACGGCGAATGATGTCGGGACGCTCCATTCCGCTCAAGATAATTACCGGAATGGAACTCGTCTCGATCGAATCGGCCAATTCCTGGCAGATCGAGAAACCGTCGGCGTCAGGCAATCGCAAATCCAACACCACGAGGTCGGGGCGCCGGTGCCGGGCGATGGCCAGCCCCTCTTCACCGCTGGCCGCGACCAGGATTTCGAACCCCTGGCGGCCGAGCCGCTGTCCGAGCAAATCGACCATCGCGTCGTCATCATCGACAATTAAGATACGTCGTCGCCGGGCGTGGGGAATGGCTCGTGTTTGCGGATGTTCCAGCAGTTGGGCATGCATCGGTGAGGGGCCTGGTGCTTGTCGCGGTCCGGTGGGTCGGCGCGGAGCTTGGGGGTTAGCGTGCTACAAGCCGGCGAGGTACACAACTCTAGGCGACGTTTTCCGATTAGTCAAATCGGGGAAGTCGTTGGGTGAATGTTCGGTTGGAACGGTGATGACGGTTCCAAGGATTAACTGGTTAGCTGGTGGCGACACGGCTTGACGACACCGCCCCAGGTGGCCTTCACCTTTGCTTCCAATCGATTCCCGACATCGAAGCCAGGGCCAGCTCCAACGCGTGGGTACCGTCGCGCGCATGCCCCTGGGCGGCCAGGGCGACGTAAAGCTGCTGGGCCAAGGCGAGGCCGGGCAGGGCCAACCCCATCCGCCGCGCCTCGGTTAGTGCAATGCCCATGTCCTTGATGAAGTGCTCGACGAAAAAGCCCGGGTCGAAGTTATTCGCGATGATCCTCGGACCCAAGTTCGCCAGCGACCAACTCCCTGCCGCGCCTGGTGTGACCGACTGCATTACGGTCGAAAGATCCAGCCCGGCACGATATCCGTAGAGCAGCGCTTCACAGACCCCGACCATGTTACTTGCGATCAGGATCTGATTTACCATTTTCGTGTGCTGGCCGGCGCCGGGGCCGCCTTGATGGATGATCGTCTTGCCCATCGCCTCCCAACAGGGCGCCAGCGCATCGACGACTTGTTTATCGCCACCGATCATGATCGAGAGCCGCGCTTCGCGGGCACCGATGTCGCCTCCTGAAACCGGAGCGTCGATGCTGAACACACCGCGCGCCTGGGCGGCCTTGGCAATCTCCTCAGCCAACGATGGTTCGCTGGTGGTCATGTCGACCAACACGTTCCCCGGCTTACACGCGCCAAGCGCGCCGTCGGGGCCCAGTAGGACGGTACGCACATCACTTGGAAAGCCGACGATCGTGAAGATCACGTCGGAATTCTCCGCCACGGCGCGGGGTGAATTAGCCCAGCGGGCGCCCTTAGCCAGAAGACCCTCAGCCCGCGAGCGCGTTCGGTTGTAGACGGTTGCGGCGAATCCCTTGGCCATCAGATGACCACACATGCTCGAACCCATCACGCCCGTCCCGATCCACCCGATTCGAGTCTTGCCAGGTACGACGGGAACTATGGTCGGCGGTCCGTGGTCAGTTGTCATTGGTCATTGGTCCTTAGTCATTGGTCGTCAAGAGTGCCATTGTCATTAGCCTCCGCAACAAATGACAACTGACTTCCTTACGACCATCGCTGGGTCGGACGCTCGAGGACTTCCTTCAGGATCACGGCGCTGCGCAAGCTCTGGGGATTACCCAGCAAGGAAACCAGGTATTCGGCGGGCGCCGTGGTTTCGGGCGTGGTAGGAGCGGCGCCGGACTGGCCCTCAAGCACGGGGTCCGCTGGGCGCGACGACGAGAGGTGCCCGACCTGATGCGCAAAGACCTGGTGCAAGTGCGACTCGATCGCCTCGTCGGCCTGATCGACGCTGGTCAAATGACTGGCCCGCGCATCAAATTCACGGGTATCGAGATGTTGCCGCACGTGTTGGGCAACGGCGGCGCCCGTCGGCGGCTCTTCGATGGCCTGAGCATGAACGACATCGGAAGCCCCGATCTCGATCAAACGGCGGGGTGCTTCCGCTGCGGGGGCCGCTGCTGGAGATACCGCCGGGGGGCGGCCACTTCGTTTCTCGGCCGCACGCCTCAGGAAGTCGCTGACTTCATCCTCAACCTCCCGCCGGTCTGGTTGAGGGCGCGGACGCGGTGGCGCGATCGGGCGGGCCAGCTTCCGCTGTTGGGTATTCGCGGCCTTTCCGAGATGTCTGATGGCGGCAATCGACATGAACACGATGACGGCAATGACCTTGAACAAATCCGGGTCGATCTTCGCCAGCAGCGAAGCGGTTGCCAGCAGGTGTGGGGATGCGAGAAGATGCAGCTCAACGCACATCATTGGCTCCTCACCGGCGCCCGGTTGCCGCCAACACCAGCGATGGCCGAGCGCATGTCGGTATCGGCTTGCACGTTCTTGAGCTTGTAGTAATCGAGTATACCCAAGGTCCCTTTACGAAATGCGTCGGAAACCGCCTTGGGCACTTCTGCTTCAGCCTCGACGACGCGCGAACGGCTCTCCTCGATCTGCGCCACCATCTCCTGCTCGCGGGCAACGGCCATGGCGCGGTCGCTTTCAGCCCTTGCGCGGGCGGTGCGCGTGTCGGCCTCGGCCTGGTCGGCCTGCAAACGGGCGCCGATATTGTCACCCACGTCGATGTCGGCGATATCGATCGAGACGATTTCGAATGCCGTTTGCGAATCGAGTCGTCGCGCTAAGACCGCCTTCGAGATCCGATCGGGGTTCTCCAGCACGTCGCTATGCGATTCAGAGGAGCCAATGGCACTGACAATTCCTTCACCGACGCGCGCGATGATCGTCTCCTCAGTCGCACCGCCAATCAACTGCTTCAGGTTGGCCCGCACGGTGACCCGGGCCTTGACCTTGAGCTGGATGCCGTTCTTAGCCACGGCATCGAGCGTTTGCCGGCCGGAATTCCGCGCCGGACAGTCGATGACCTTGGGGTACACACTTGTCTGCACGGCTTCGAGCACATTCCGCCCAGCCAGATCGATGGCCGTAGCCAGTTTGAAAGAGAGGTCGATCGTCTTGGCCTTGTTGGCAGCGATGATAGCGCGGATTACCAAAGGAACGTTGCCGCCAGCCAGGTAATGCGCCTCCAATGCCTTGCTCGTAATACCCGTTGATTCGCCGAGGCCGGCCTGGACTGCCATGATCTTGCTACGCACGATCACCGTGGGGTTGACCTTGCGGAACGTCATCCCCAATAGATCGAAAATGCCGATCCCGGCCCCGGTGCTCACCGACTGAATCCAGAAACGGAAGTATCGGGCGAAGACAGCCAGGAAAATCAACGCCGCGATCAACGCGGCGATCATCAACACCACACCCAGGATGGTCAACACATCGTTGTTTTGCGCCAATAGTTGCACGGTAAAGATCCTCCAGAAGAATCGTCGCTTGGCGCGAGGGCGTTGTCAAGCCAGTGGCCTGTTGAACGCTTGTTTTATCGCCCCTTGGAACCTGCCCCACGGGCAAGGAGCGGTTGTCAACCCAGCGATTCATCGAAGGGATTGAATCCCAGCTCGTCGATTGATTGAGAGAGGGGATCTTCTGGATTAGCGGAACCTGGCCGTTCAACGGTCGGCCGGACGACTACCCGAGTGCCGCGGACCTCGACCACTTTGACCCATGCGCCTTTCTCAATCGCCATTCCCTCGCTGACCGCGTCGACATGGTGGCCGTCGATTAGCACCGCACCACCCGGCAACATCAGGCTTTTCGCCTCTCCGACGCGGCCGACCAGGCTTTTCAACTCGCGGCGCTGTTCATCGTCGGGGAGCACTTCGTCACTGGTCGGCAAATCGAGCAAGACGCGCCTGCCGAACTTCGTATCCGGCCAGAAGTGCAACGCCGCCGCCAGTACCGCAGGGACTGCGAAAACAGCCACGCCGAGAAAACTGAGTCCGTACCAGGGGCCACGGAAGAACGCCAATCCGATCGCGGCAATCACAGCCACAAGAGATAGGAAGCCGATCATCCCACCCGAAGGCACGAACACTTCGGCACTGGCCAGCGCCAGCCCGAGTAGCATCAGCACGGCAGCCCAGATCAGCGGATCCATCAAGAATTCGGCCTCAGTTCGCAATCGCGCACCAACACGCGATTGCCGCGGACTTCGATGACCTCGACCGATTTTCCACGATCGACGAATTCGCCGTCCGCCAGAACGTCCACCAATTGTTCGCCGAATTGCGCCTTTCCGCCCGGCATGAGCGGAGTCGTGGTTACCCCGTGGGTGCCAAGCAAATGGTCGAGTTGGGTGAGCGACTCGCGCTGGGCGATGGCTGACATTTCCTCGTGCGAAGGGGGCTGCAAAAGCATACGATTGAACATCGGCGCGTGCGGCAAGTACCTTCGGATTAAGGCCACGGCCACTGCCGTGCCGAAGCCGGCGCCTGTCAGCACCAAGAGACTGTTTCGCAGTTGCCCCAGTTGATAATCATTGCGTGGCAAAACGAATGTCTGGCTCGCCAACACCAGCGAAACGATGACTAGGATCCCCCCCGCCAACCCGAAGATCCCAAAACCCGGCAATACGAAGATTTCGAGCACGAGACAGCCAATGCCTGCCAGGAACAAGATCACCTCGAGCCAGCCGGCCGTGCCACCCAAGCAGGCGCTCCAAAAGTAAAGCAAGAAGCAAAGCGCGGCGATCAGGCCGCCCAGGCCGATTCCCGGTGACTGCAGTTCCGCGTAGAGCGCAATCGCTCCAAACACAAACAGGAAAAACGACACCTCGCGTGAATGCAAAGCGTCGATCAGGAAATCGGCCCAACCCGGTTCGACGAGCGCGGGGTCGTTCTCCAGCCCGTAGTCCGCTTTGAATTCCGTGAAATCCCGGACCACCGCGTGGGTCAAACCAAGTTGCTCGGCTTCGCTCCCCTTCAGGCGCAGCGGTTTGCCCGTTTGGGTCACCTGTTCACCACGCCGCCACCCGTCGGCGTCATTGAGCCTGGCGGCCTGATCCTCAGTGAAGTAATCGACGTAGGCATCAGCCTGGCGCTGGTAGCGGAAGACCGTTAGCTGCGGATTGACGATCGCCTCAGCCAGCCCCGGCGAGTGATGCTTGGTCTTGGCGATTTCAGCCACGGAACTTGCCGTTGCTGGAATCTGCTCGGCCGGGAGTTCGAACGCCCCGGAGCCTCCCAGGATCGCCGCGGGGTGCATCACGATGTGATCACACGCCAGAGCAATATAGGAGGCATCTGCCAGCGCCTGCGAGGGGATATAAGCCACCGTGCGCCGCTGGGATGAATCGAGCCCAACCAGGAAATTGGCCAAATTGATGCTGTCTGTCGGCGAGCCTCCAGGGCTATCGATCCAGAGGCAGATCAAATTCACGTCGGCATCGCGAATCTGGTTCTGGATGATGTTTTGCACCTGGTCGGTCAACGCCGCGGTAATGGGGCCCTTGACGGCAATCCGCACAGGCCTCAGTTCACCATCGATCGAGAAATCTTCATCGACGGCGTCGGCAGGCAAACCGAGCCCCTTCGCCACCGCAATGCGGTCGGGCGCCAGATAACTGACGAATTTCCAGTCGCGCATTTGGCCGGCCGTGAAGACGCCAGGCTTGCCCGACGCCGACACAACCTTCACCGATCCGACTGATTTTTTCTGCTTCAGCTTGTCGAGCCGGTCTTTGAGTACCAACTCACGGCTGACGTTGGTTTCAACCTCGAGCAGTTCAAGCTGGGGGTCGAGCATCTTCAAGGCAACGTCGACGGGCACGGTCTTGCGAGCGCCCGCAATTTCTTCGTAGGCGCTGCGCATGGACGGCTTGATCGACGTTTCAAATTCACCGGCGTTCCCAATCTCGGCTTCCGGACCCATCATGATTTCATCACAAGCCAGGGCCACCAATACGGCGTGTCCGCTGATTGTTTCGGGTACGTAGGCAACGGTCCTCGCGCCGTTCAACTGTTTGCCGCACAAGTAACGAGCCAAATCGAAGGCCTTGCCGTGTTGGCTGCGCCCCGGACGGATTTCGAAGATGAACACTGGCCACTCGCCCTTCAGCTTGGCGTCGATAATTCCCTCGCTTACGATTCGTTTGACGCGGTGTTCGACCTTGTCGGTAATCGATGCGTCGAGACGGATCAGGTGCCCAATACGACGTTCTCGTACGTCGGATAGGGGCTCAACGAGGGCGGCGTCTGACGCTTTGACGGCAGGCGCGTCATGCGGCGGCTGCGCGGTGGCAATACGCATAGTGCCAGTCGCCAACCCACCGATGATCAAAGGCAGCCAAAGAGCGCCGGCGTACGCGCGAGCGAAGGTCTGCATTCCGGCGGCGGATTGCCGATCAAGACCAATGAGACGCGTCGCAAGTCGCGATGTCATGAGAGGTTCGGTTTCGTTTCTGGAAACCGCGCAAGTAGTTAGCCACGTTGGCCTTCGGCCGCCTTGATTATAGAAGCCGCAAGTGGCGAGTCAAATCGTGGACACTTGAACCAATTCCGTCATTGCCTTTCAACACGACGCGCGAATGCAAACACCAAGTAAGTTCCGCATCCTGCCGATAGTATCCAGTACCTCCACTTGCCCCTGTTTCTCTATCTGTACCGTTTGAACGCCTCTCCCGCGATCACCGTACTTATCCAGGAGATACAACCGCTCATGCTGACCAGTGAACGACAGATTCAATCGCTGGATGACCTGCGTAACTACGTCAACGAAACTTTATGTGACTTCGGCCAACTTGAACCTGATGCATTTCGCATGACGGAGCGCACTCTTGTTCGAGCCGGCAAACCATGTGGAATTTATTTTTGTCTGCACGGCCCCAGGTCGGTCAAGTTCTCGGCGATTTGGGAAACCGAGCGAAATCGTGTGCTTTTCTACGATTCAAGCGGCGAGCGATGCCAAAAAACACAGTTGGTTGCCGCTAGCGTACTGGAACTTGTAGCTGCTTAGGCAGATACGAATACACGGAGGTAGGACGATGCTGGTGCTTTCTCGCAGAGAAAACGAGCGAATCAAACTTGGCGATTCGATCGTCATTACCGTAATTCGCCTGTCGGGCGACAAGGTTCGCCTCGGCATCGATGCCCCCGCCAATATAGTGGTATTGCGGGAGGAATTATCGCCGATTTCGGTGGACAACCCAGTACCTGCCGGCGATTAGACTGCACGCAGTCAGAATGAGACATTCACGGTGGCTGGGGCAGAGCCAAGGCGATGCCCCAGTCGCTTTCCAGCCGGGGCATCGCTGACGCTCTGAAAACAGCCACGACTTCGTGACAGATTACCGGCTGCGCAAAGTATAACCGCTACGGTCCAATTGCCTGCACGTCGTCATAGTACTCATCCGAGGCGACAAAAGCCGTGATCACGTCTTCGTTGGTCACACCGTGTTCGAATTCTTGGACCCAACTATCGACCTCGCTTGGAGTTGGGAATCGATCGAGGAAGTCGACGTAGTCCTGTGTGATTCGCTTCGTTTCGCGTTCGGGGCTGGCGGCGAAGCCCAGCGCAACCGCGGAACGGCTTTCGCCCGCGGCTAACTGACCCACCCAGAACGCCTCGCCCTGGGAGTCCGGTGCGCGGCCGAGCAAATCTTCGTACATCGCGTCAACCCAAAGCGTATTCGTCCCGCCGGCGTGGTTGAAGTACTCGTCGGAACCAATGAACCCGGCCTCGAGCTGCTCGTCCGTCAGCCCTTGTTGCATTTGCCCAACCCAAAAGGCCAATCCCTTGGCATCGAAATCGCGGCCCAGGAAATGTTCGTATGCCGGCCGGATGATGATGTTCGCGTAATACTCGGCCGAATGCGTCAGTTGACTGGTGAAATCGGTGCGCGCCATGCCGGCATCGAGTTGGCCGGCCCAGAACTGCAATCCTCCCGAATCAACCCGGCGCAGCAATACATCGGTGTAGACCTCGGCCACGTATAGCTCGTTTGCGGTCGGGTGGGCCTGGTCCGCGATCGGCAGCAACTCCTGGCCGATTTGGGCCGAACCGGTAACCGAGGCGGAAACTCCCTGCTCACTCACGGTAACGCGGACGGCGTAAGTTCCTTCGTCTTCGTATGTGTGCGTACCGACAACCGTGTAATTCGGCGCAACGACGGTGCCGGCGGTCGTGGTGCCGTCGCCCCAGTCGATCGTGGCGGTAAATTCACCTGCAGCATCGTTGCCGAGGTGCGTGAATGTGGCCACTGTGACATTCGTCAAGGAGAGGAATTCTCGCCCCGTGACGGCGACGGCCGTCATGAAAATCGGCGCCTCTGTCGCGGTTATCTGACTTGTAACCGTTGTACTCGGGGCTGTCTCGTGTGCGATCGTAACGGGAACCGCCTCTGTCGACGTATCAAGATCGGCAGGCACCGCGGCGCTCACAGTGAACTTCCCGATAGTCTCGTCGAAGGTGATCGTGCCCACCACCGTCGTCCCATCGCCCCATACGACGCTGGCCGAGTAATCGCCAACGGGCTCCGCTCCGCCCGGGTCGGTGAAGGTGGCGACGGGCACACTGGAAGCGCCGGCGACGACTGTGGCCGTAACCGGTGTGGCATTCACTGCCGGATCGCTCACTATGGCCGTGCTGGTCACCGACACCGCCGTCGCGGCATCGTGACCAATCGTAACCGTGAGCGTATCAGCCCCTTCCTCCGCAAAAAGATGGCTGCCGGAAACAGTAAAGACCTGGCTGGTCGAATTGAAACTGATCGAGCCTACCGATGAATTTCCGTCGCCCCAATCGATCGTCGCCGAGTAATCCGAAATCGCCTCAGCGCCGCCTGGATCGGTGAATGTCGCAACGGCTTGCGCCGCGGCGGTGGCGCCCTCGACCGCAGTGAAAGTCAATGCTCCTGTCGCTACGACGGGCGGGTCGGTCACGGCGGCCGTACTGGACACCCCCACCGCCGTCGCTGCGTCGTGACCGATGGTGACAGTAATCGAATCAGTCCCCTCCTTCATGTAGAGGTGGCTCGCCGAAACGGTGAACACGCCACTGACCGTGTCGAACGAGATCGCACCGGCCGACGACGAACCATCGCCCCACTGGATCGTCGCGGAATAATCGGCGGTCGACTCCGGTCCGCCCGGATCGGTGAACGTCGCGACCGTCTGCGAGGTCGCAGTCGCCCCCTCGGCCGCGCTAAACGTGTATCCACCGGTCGCATTCACCGCGGGGTCGGCTACCGACGCCGTACTAGTCACGGATACCGCCGTGGCTGATTCGTGATCGATCTTGACCGAGACTGTGTCGCCCCCCTCCTCCGCGTAGAGGTGGCTCGCCGAAACGGTGAATATGCCGCTCACGGTGTCGACCGAAATCACGCCCGCCGACGACGAACCATCGCCCCACACAATCGTCGCGGAATAATCGGTCGTTGACTCCGGTCCAGCCGGATCGGTGAACGTCGCAACGGTTTGCGCGGCCGCTGTCGCCCCTTCGACCGCCGAGAACGTATACCCGCCGGTCGCTATCACCGCCGGATCGGTCACCGTGGCCGTGCTGGTCACGGCAACCGCCGTCGCAGCATCGTGACCGATCGCGACCGTAATCGTGTCGAGCCCCTCTTCAGAATAGGGATGGCTGGCCGCGACGGTAAAGACACCGCTGGCTGCGTCGAATGAAATCACTCCGGCCGTTGTCGCCCCATCGCCCCATTTGATCGTCGCGGAATAATCAGCCGTCGCCTCCGGTCCGCCCGGATCGGTGAACGTCGCGACAGTCTGCACTGCGGCGGTTGCACCCTCGACGGCGGCGAAGGTATATCCCCCAGTCGCAACCACCGACGGGTCGCTCACTGTGGCGCTACTGGTAACGGTTGCCGTCGCTGCGGAAGCGTGACTGATGGAGACCGTCACCGTGTCAGCCCCTTCCTCTGCGTAAAGATGGCTCGCCGCAACCGTGAAAACGCCGCTGGACGTGTCGAACGAAATCGCGCCCGACGCGGATGTCCCATCGCCCCAGTCGATCGTCGCCGTATAATTGGCGGTCGGTTCGGCCCCGCCGGGATCGGTGAATGTCGCGACCGTCTGCGCCGCGGCGGTCGCACCCTCGACGGCGGCGAAAGCATATCCCCCGGTTGCGTCCACCGGAGGGAACCTCACTGTCGCCGTGCTGCTGACGGACACCGCCGTCGCCACATCGTGCTTGATCGTGACGGTGACCGTGTCGCTTCCCTCGGCGCCATAGAGATGGCTCGCCGAAACGGTGAAAATGCCGCTGGCCGTGTCGAACGAAATCGCGCCCGACGACGACGAACCGTCGCCCCAGTCGATCGTGGCGGAGTAATCGACAATCGGCTCGGGTCCGCCCGGATCGGTAAATGTCGCAACCGTCTGCGCGGCCGCGGTCGCGCCCTCGACCGCAGTGAATGCATAGCCGCCGGTGGCCGAAACGGCCGGATCGGCGACGTCGACGGAGAAAGCGGCAATACCGGAATTCCCGCCATCGTCATCGGACAGCGTCGCTTGGGCGGTGTACGTTCCTTCCTCCGCATAGGCATGGCTGCCACTGACCGTGTAATTGGCGCCCGAGCCACTCACCGTGCCCGTGGTCGTCGAACCATCGCCCCACACGATCTGGGCCGTGAAATCGGCCGGCGTGTTGCCCGTGTATTGGTCGGTGAAGGTGGCGACCGTTGCGCTCATACTCGCCCCTTCGGTCACTGTCAGTGTCAGCGGACTTGCGGCCGAGAACACGTCGGCATCGGCCACGTCAGCCTCGGTCGACGCCGTCGCCGTCGCGCCCCCGACTTCGACGATCGTTATCGTCGCGGAGAATGTCCCCTCGTCGCCAAATGTGTGCGTACCGTTGACGGTATAGTTGGCGCCGCTCCCAGTCACACTACCACCCGTCGTTTGTCCGTCGCCCCAGTCGATCGTCGCCGCGTATTTGTCCAACGAGCCACCGGCCGGGTTCGTGTCGATGAAAGTGGCGACCACGACGCTGACTTGGCTCCCCTCGGTGCCGGCGATCGTCGTTCCTGTGGCGATGAGTGGCCAGTCGGCGATGTTGGCCGTTGACGACACGCTGGCCGCGGCGCCGCCGGTGTCGCTGATGGCGACGGCAACCGTGTAATTGCCCCCCTGAGTGTACGCGTGTGTGCCGTCAACCTCGAAGCCACCGTTGGGGTTGATGGCGACGGTGCCCGCCGTGCTGGTTCCGTCGCCCCAGTCGATCGACGCCGTATAATCGCCCAGCGAGCCGTTGGGGTCGGCGTCGGTGAAAGTGGCGACCGTGATGTTCGACATCGTAACGCCGTCGGTGCCCGCGATTGTGACCTGGCTGGCAGTGAGGGGCGCGTCGATGACAACCACAGAGCCAGTGGCGGTGGCGGAGGCTGTGCCGGGCGAATCATCGGTGAACGTAACCACCGCGTTGTAGGTTCCCTCCTCGGCGTAAGTGTGACTGCCGCCCACCGTGAAGGCACTACCCCCACCCACGACACTTCCGCCAGTGACCGAACCGCCGTTCGTCGTGCCGTCGCCCCAGTCGATCGACGCCGTGAAGTCATCGGCATCCGCGCCGGAATAGGTGTCGCTGACCGTGGCGACGTTCCCGCTGAAGGCGAGCCCCTCGGTCGGTGACAATGAGGCGAGTGTCGCGGCAAGTACGTCGGCGTCGGCGACGCTGAGCGTGAAAGATACGGTGGCCACGGCCGTGCCTGGGCTGTCGTCGGCCAACACAACGGAAACGAGGTACGCCCCCTCATCGGCGTACGCATGATCGCCGTTGACGGTGAACGCGCCGCCCGAACCAGTAACCGTGCCGGTGTCAGTCGTGCCGTCACCCCAGTTGATCGTGGCGATGAAATCGTCGGCGGAATTCGTGTAGACGTCGGAAAACGTGGCCAGGTTACTGGTGACGGCCTTTCCTTCCGTCGCCGAGACTGCGGCCGCGGTGCCCGCAAGCACGTCGGCGTCGGCGACAGTGGCGGTGGTCGAGGCGGTGGCCGTGCTGCCGCCAACGTCGGCAATCGTGACGGTCGCGGTGAAAGTGCCCTCGTCGGCATAAGTGTGCGTGCCTGTCACCGTGAAACCAAATCCGAAGCTTGAAATCGAGCCATTCGAAGAGTTGCCGTCACCCCACTGGATCGTGGCGCTGTAATCACTCAAAGTGCCGTTGGGGTCGGTGTCGAAGAATGTGGCGACCGGACGCGTGAACGACGTTCCCTCGGTCGTCGCGATCGTCATCGCGCCGGACGCCGTCAACGGAGCATCGGCCACGTTGGCCGTGCTGTTGATCGAAGCCGAGGCGCCGTCGGTATCGGCGAGCGAGACGGTGATCGTGTCGGTACCTTCCTCCGCATAAGAGTGGGAACCGCGGATATCGAAGCCGGCTCCGTTAGGCGTGATCGTGCCCGTCGACGACGACCCGTCGCCCCATAAAATCGTCGCCGTGTAGGCGGCGGTGTTGAACATGTTGCCGTCGGCATCGGAAAAGGTGGCGACCGTGCCTTGAAATGAAACCCCTTCCGTCGGCGTAACGGTCGTGCCCACGAGCAATAGTGGCGGGAACGTGACCACCGCCTGGGCCGAAGCGACCGACGTGTGGCTCTGCAAGTCGCTGATCGTAACCGGAGCATTGAACGTGCCCGTATGAGTGAACGTGTGCGTGCCGGTCACTCCGAAGCCACCACCCGTAAGGGCAACCACCGTGCCTGGACCGGTAGTGCCGTCGCCCCAGTTGATCGTGGCGTTGAAATTGCCGGCGGTTAGCGCTCCGTTGCGGTCGGCGAACGTCGCCACAACTCCGGTGAACGGGACGTTCGCGGTCACGGCAAAGCGCGCGCCCTCGGCAGTTAGGTTCTCGCCTAGCGCGCTTTCGAGGCTGCCGAACAGACCGTGCTGTCCATTGGAAGAGTCCGCGCTGAAGAACAGCTTGTTCGCGTCCCCCGCCGTTTGGCCGTTGCCGAATTGCAGGTCCTTCAACCCGGGGATCGAAATGGGCGCCGAGCCGGGTGTCGTCAGCGTTCCCAGAATCGCACCGGTTGATGGATTGAAGGCATGGATCAGCCCATCGCCTGAATTGGCCACCAGAAGGTCGTTGCTCCAGTCGCCGAAGTTCGCTGGCGCCAGAGCGACGCCATACGGCGAGTTGAGCGCTCCACCCGCGATCAGACTTTTGACCAGCGTTCCGTTGGCGTTGAAAATATCGACGTAGCCGTTGCCGGACCCAGGCACGTCGTTCTGCATTGCGCCATCTTGTTTGGCATAGGTCACGTAGAGTTGACCGCCGAGGTTTTCGATGTTGAAAGGCGCGAAGCCCGAAGGGATCGACGCATCTTTAAATGCGCCGCTGCCAAGCGAGATGAGCTGAAAGCTCGAATTGAAAACGTCGACCGTTCCGGCGTGGAAGTTGGTCGCGTAAAGTAAATTGCCGCCAAGGCCGCCATTGATACTGGAATCGAACGCCACCGCCAGCCCCTTGTAGTCGGCGGCCGGCGTCGAAGCCGCGGCGATCGCTTGCGTCGAACCGGCCGGAACATTCTGGTTCCAGCCGCTAACCTGGTCCGTGTCGGCGTCGAACAGAAATGTCGCCGGTCCGCTCGTGGCGCCGGAGCTGATCATGAAGTTGGCCGTGCCGTTGAATGCAACTCCTGTGGGCGAGCCGCCGGGAATGTTTACTACCAGCGCGTTTTGGGCAAAAGGGCTGCCCGCGACGTCACCGCTATATTGCGTGGCGACGCCCGTGCTCTTGTCGGCGACCCAAAACGCGCCGGCGTTTGGATTCAGCGCCGTGCCCCAAGGGGCGACAAGCTTGGCATCTTGAACCAAGGCGGTCGTCGCCTGGTCGGAGACGAGGTTGAGCTGCAAGTAGCCGCTTGTCGAGAGGACGCGACGCTCTTCAAGTCGCTCCAAATCCGGAGGCTTGCGCCGACCGTTTCGGCGCGGCAACCCTCCGGCCTTGCGAGATCGCAAGTCTTGAAGCGACTTGATGATACGCATCCAAATCCCCCGTTCCGGCCGGTGCCCTGCACCGGGCAGGTTCCATCCTTTCCACCCTATCCACGATTTACAAAACTGACAAGAAAAATGCGACATCCGCCAATTCCGACCACCGTCTTGTGCGCGCATCGAACCTTCCCGGGAAGTATTCGGAATCGTAACTAACTGCAGTGATTACCTTTACGACGCAGAACGCCACGGCGGCGGGCTATGAGCTCGGCCAGCCCACACGAACCCAAAACGCTGGCGAGGCAGGAAGTTGCGCGCCCTTCCCCTAACCCTGCATCGGGCGGGTTTTGCTCCGGGCGCAACATCCGATTACCGCGCCGCCCAACTTCCAGGCGCGCGATACAACCGCAAAACACCGCGTGGCGATTGGTCGATTTCACCTGGTATCCTCTGGCGATTGCCTCGGCCCGCAGACACGCTTGAATCCTCGATAGCCGCAATTTAGACTCATCGTGCCCGGTGAAACCGCGATCGAACTCGCCGACGTTAGCGCCTCCCGACCTGCTAAAGAAACCATGCCCGCAATACCATCGCTTCCGCAACCTCCAGTTGTACCGGCGACCCCGACGGCGCTTCCTCCAACCGGCCGCCGTGGATTCATTCAGAGCGCCGTCGTAGCGGCTGGCGGGCTTCTGGTGGCCGGCGCGCCGCGGCCGGCGACTGCCGATGATGCGGCGCTTGCCGATCCGGCCGATGGTCCGATCGACGCGCACGTCCACGTCTGGACGCCCGACACCAAGAGCTACCCGCTGGCGGCCGGCTTCCGCCGCGACGAGATGAAGCCGCCGAGCTTCACGCCGGAACAGTTGTTCGACCACGCGCGACCCTGCGGCGTGGCCCGCGTCGTCCTGATCCAAATGAGCTTTTACGGCTTCGACAACTCGTACATGCTCGACACCATCCGTCGCTTTCCGGGCGTGTTCGCCGGGGTGGCTGTGATTGACGACACCGCGGCCGACCCAACGGTGGATATGCGTACCCTGGCCGAACAGGGCGTGCGCGGGTTTCGCATCTATCCGCGCAACATCGACGTTAACCATTGGCTCGACGGGCCGGGCACGCAGGCGATGTGGCGGTGCGGAGCCGAGGAACAACTGGCGATGTGCCACCTGGTGAACCCCAACGCTCTGGCAGCCGTCGACCGAGCCTGCCGCAAGTTCCCCGACACGCCGGTGGTCATCGATCATTTCGCCCGCATTGGCGCTGACGGTCAATTCCGCGATTCCGATCTCGAGGCGCTATGCAAGCTGGCCAAACACCAAAAAACCTATGTCAAGGTCTCGGCCTTCTATGCGCTGGGCAAGAAAAATGCCCCTTATCTCGACCTTGCACCCATGGTCCGCCGTCTCTTCGATACTTTCGGGCCTGAGCGGCTCATGTGGGCCACCGACTGCCCCTACCAGGTGCAGGAAGGGCATATTTATGAAGATTCGATCGCGCTCGTCCGCGACCGGCTTGATTTCCTCTCCGACAGCGACCGCGAGTGGCTGTTGCGGAAGACGGCGGAGAAGGTGTTTTTCGCCTAAGGTAGGCCATGGGGCTGGCGGGATTGCGAGCCGTACAGTCTGGCTTCTTGACGACCGGCGCGTTGTACCGTGTAATGGACCTATGATTTCCAACGTCGAAATCGCTCGCCGCGGCACGCAGTGGTCCGCTTGGATCGGGGCTTGCACTGCTTCCGTTGTGCTCCACGCCGCCACTCTGGTGGTCCTTGGTTTGATGTTGATCGCCGTTCCAATCTCATCGCAAGTTCCGTCGATTCTGGCGCAACCACACGACAATTCGGACGACTCGTCGCTCGACGAGTTACGCCTGCCGGCCACCGAGGCGCCTTCGACCACTGACCACCTGCCCGTGATCGAGAATGTGACCGTTGATATGAACGCCGCGGTTTTGGAGAACGCTCCGTTGGCGCCGGCCGACGCAGCCGACGGGCGTAGCGGCGCGAACTCGGGCATTCTCGACGCGCCGGAGGCCGATTTGCCCTCCCTCAATCGCAAGGTCGACAAGCTGCTTGGCAAGTCGGCAATGTTCTACGGAATTGAGGCCGAGGGAAACGAGTTCGTTTTCGTGGTCGATATGTCGGGCAGCATGGAAGGCTCGCGCTTCCGGCGTGCCCGCAACGAACTGCGGAGGTCGATCGAGTCGCTATGGCCCTACCAGCGTTATTTCATTTTCTTTTTCAGCGACGACGCGTACCCCATGCCCGCCGAGGGACTTTTGGCGCGGACTGAGAAAAACGTTCAAGCGACAGTCCGCTGGCTGAACCAAGTCCAGTGCGATGGACCGACCAACCCCTTGCCGGCGTTGCTGCAAGCGATCGACATGAAACCGGACGCTGTGTTCCTGCTGTCGGACGGCAAGTTCGCGATGGAGATCGTCATCGAGGTCGCGCAATACCGCACCGGCGACGCGGTTCCGATCCATACGATCAGCTTCGCCAGTCGCGAAGGAGAACCGATGTTGAAGGCGATCGCGAAGGCCACGGGCGGGACGTACCGTTACGTCAAGTAGATCAGGCTTTCGGAGGCTTACGCGACCGGTAAAAGCGATCGTGCTAGCCGCTGGTTGCCCCAACCGACGTCAAGGCCTGAGGCGAACGTGGGGCCTGATTCGCTCCAGTCGGTACCTGCATGTCGTTTTCCTCGGCGTCATCGGGCACCGCCTGCGCAATGGCGCGCATCTCGGGGAGCAGCGACAAGAAAATGTCGAGCAAACGCGGATCAAAGTGAGTGCCTCGGCCCTCCCGCAACATCCTGACGACCTCCGCTTCGGGAAACGCCGGACGGTAAACGCGATCGTGCGACAGCGCGTCGTAAAAGTCGACGATCGCCACAATACGGGCCGTTTCCGGGATCTCCTGGCCGGCCAGCCCCGCCGGATACCCCCCGCCGTCCCAACGCTCGTGATGGCACATGGCGATTTCCCGCGCCATGCACAGCACTGGTGTGGTCGCTCCGGTCAGCATTTTGGCTCCCAGGAGCGTGTGCGTCTGCATGATGGTGGTTTCATCGCGCGTGAGCTTTCCGGGTTTTCGCAGGATCGCGTCGGGAATACCGATTTTGCCGAGGTCGTGCATGGGCGCGGCCAGACGAATCTGATCGACCAACTCCCGAGGCCAGCCCGCCGTCGCCGCGAGAAGCTCGCTGTACCATCCGGTGCGTTGGATATGGGCCCCCGTCTCTTCATCGCGGTAGAGCGAAACTTTGACCAGCCAATGGATCGTCTCCTCATGGGCACGGCGTCTGCGGGCCTCGGACTCAACCAGTTCCTGGTTGGAGATCATCAGTTCCCGGTTCTTGGCCCGCATTCGTTCACAGACTTGTTCGAGCTCCCCGGTTTTCTGGACGACCAGCCCTTGACTCATGGCGCGCTGGCGCAGATCGACCAGGCTGTGGCGGATCGACAACCAGAGAAACGCGTCTTCGAACAAGACCCAACCCGCGTGTTCCAGCGTTTTCCAAACGTCCGCCGCCGCGACACCTGGGGCATATTGTGGCCACAAAGAATTACGAGCCATGTGATCGAGCGCGACGACGAGGGTGGCCGTCACGAGAACACGCCAGCGTCGGTAGCACGCCAAGGCGGCCAGGGAGCCGAATACGTGAAGGTGTGGGTCGATTTGCCCGTCCGTGAGGTGGATCAACAGCGCCGGCCAGAGCAACTGGGCGATCGCAATCACATGGCGAGTGAGGGTCCTGCCGGGAAAGACGGCCGCGAGGTAAATGGGCAGGCAGGCCAGAGCGCCGCCAAGAAGGACCGCCGCCTCGGCGTTAGAGTTCAAATGAGTGAATGTACCGTGCGCGCCGCGGGGCGGGAGCCATTGCGCGGCCGCCACGCTTGCGACCCATTCAAGGCCCATCAACAAGGCAAATATCCGGTCCGTTCGCCGCGCGATCGAATCCAGTTGCGCGTCGACCATGCAACCGGCGGCCTGGCCATCGGCTTCACTGGGCTCTAGACGGCACTCCGCTGAGTTCACTTTGCATCTTTCCGGGCCGCCATCGAGCCCTCGTCTGTCAACGCGGCAATTCCCAACCAGACTGGCTTTTCTTAAGGATTGCACCTATTTAGCGCCGCGGTCGGCCCATCTTGGCGAACCGGGTACTTTTTGCGGTGATACGGATCAAACCGCTTGTGCCGATCAAAGCCGGAAATCCAACAGGTACTCGATGGAAACGGACGACTACCAAACTTCTGCGGCTCGTTGCTCAAGGCACCACCGTGTCTTATCATCAGGAGGCTAGGGCATTACCAAGGGACGGTCGGCCATCTTGAAACTGGAGGTGCGTGATGCGAAGGCGGATTGGTCTGGCACTGGCGTTGGCAACATTGGTTGCTTGTTTCCCGGCCGTTTTCCATGGCCAGGAGCCTGCGGAGGGTGACGAACCGGCGGCCGCCGAAACCCCGACGAAGGCAAAGAACAGGGCCGGCAAACAAGCGAAAGCGGGCGCGGAGGCCGAGGGCGGTGAGGCGGCCAGCGACGGAATGGGCGAACTCTTCGAAGCGGTCAAGAAGAAAAAACTGGACGTGCGGTTCGTGCCGCAAAGTGCCGCGTTGGCAAGCTTGACGATCGTCAATATTACCGACCAGCCTGTCCGGGTGCGGATTCCCGTAGTCGTCGCCGGTACTCCAACCGCTCCCCCCGGCACCAATGCGACAACGTACTTCGCATCCCTCGGCACGGCGCCCCCACAAATCGTGGGGGGGGTTACCAGCATCACCAGCCAAAGCCAGGAGCCGAGTGGATCGAAGAAGAAAAAGTCGTCTGGCCGCGCGGCGGCCAAAGGGGTCGAACCACCCAAGGCCAGCGCGCTGACACTGTCGCCCGGCGAAACGCGAGTCGTACCTGTCGCCTGCGTATGCCTGGAATTCGGCAAGCCGAATCCGTTGCCGATCATGCCCTACGCTCTCACCGATATCGAAAAGGCGAGCAAGAAGCCCGAAGTCAAGGCCATGCTCGAAGGCTTCGCGCAAGGAAGGTTCGACCAGGAGACCGCCCAATTGGCCGCCTGGCATTTCAATTGTGGTATGACTTGGAACCAGCTCGCCGAGACCGGCACTATCTCTGTTGACAAGCTGAAAGCCGCTATGAAGGTAACTGAGCAAATCGAGAAGGAAGTCAAGGCAAAAGCAAAAACCAAGGGGGGAAAGGAAAAGAGTAAGAACAAGGAAATGGAGAAATTGAAGAAGAAGGAGAAGGAGAAGGAAGAGGAGGATCGGGACAACACGCAACCCGAGTAGCTACTACGATAGGACCTTTAACAATTCCCACTTACCTTGGCGCGGTACGCATGCCGAAACAATGAACTAGCAAACCGCCACATAGCTAGCACCACTTCGAGTCAGGGACGGAGCATGAAGCGACGCACCGCGGCACGGATTCCACTGACCGGCAACAACACCAACGGCAACCTGCCGCCGGAATCATCAATTCCGACCGACGCCCCTGGCGTCGGCAAGGCCCTAGAGAAACGCTGGGAGCTCGACCGGGCCGAGGGCATTCCGGCGCCGGTGATCCGGGCGAACATGATCTCTCTGCGGGTTTCGTACCAGGGCCGAGTGCAAGTGGCGTTTTTCGACCACCGCTGAGCATATCAGCACGAGCTCAGTCGATATACTCGCGAACCAGCCGGTAGCGGCGGCCGGCCGTGGCGTAGGCGACTTGCAAAGGCGACACTCGTGGCCTATAAACAATCATTCCGCCGCTTTGGCGGACGCGCACGGGGTTTTGAGCCCCGAGCACGCGGTCGTGGCGGAATTGGCAGACGCGCAAGCCTCAGGAGCTTGTCCGGGTAACCGGGTGGAGGTTCAAGTCCTCTCGACCGCACTCGCCGCACTTTCCAAGGACTGAAGCCCCGGGGTTGCCGCGCATCAGCCCCGGTTTGATGTCCAAATCGAGCGATTCGACAAGTCCCGCTTTAAGTCGTTCGATCGCGATGGCCCCCATTACGGCGTTGTCGGTGCATAGCTCTCGCGGAGCGATGAACGTGCGAACGCCTTCGTTGCCTGCCAGCTCGTCCAACCGCTCACGCAAACGAGTATTGGCCGCCACGCCACCTCCAACCAATAGCGTATGCAATCCGGTCAGCGCCAGCGCGTGCCGCGCTTTGGCAACCAGCACGTCGACCACCGCTTCCTGAAAACTTGCCGCCAGGTCGGCGATTTCCTTTTCCAATAATTGCGGCGCGATACCTCCGGCCTTGCCCGGCCCGGCTATCTGGTAACGCACCGCGGTTTTCAGCCCGCTGAAGCTGAAATCGAGCCGGGTGGCGTCGTTGACGAACGACCGGGGAAAGCCGAAGGCGCGTGAGTTTCCGCGCTCGGAGGCCCGCTCGATTGCCGGCCCGCCGGGATACCCAAGCCCGAGAAGGCTGGCAACTTTATCGAAAGCTTCGCCGGCGGCGTCGTCGATCGTGCCGCCGAGCCACTGAAACTCCAAGGGCCCTTCACAACGAAACAGGCTGGTATGCCCGCCGCTGACAACCAATCCGACTGAGGGAAACACCGTCTGGCCATATGCAATCCGGCATGCAAAAAGGTGCGCGTGGACATGGTTCACCGCCAAGAGCGGCAGATTCAATGCGACCGCGAGCGACTTAGCCGCCGCCAGGCCTACCAGCAACGAACCTGCCAAACCCGGCGTGTTGGCCACGGCAATCGCGTCCAATTCGGCCAACGTCACACAGGCCTGTCGCAAGGCGGTGTCGATGATCGGTACGATCCGCTCGACGTGCGCCCGCGAGGCGATTTCCGGTACGACTCCCCGGAACCGCTCGTGCAGAGCGTCCTGGGATGCCACGGTCGAACCTAGCACCTCGAGCCGGTCGTTGACCACGGCCGCAGCCGTTTCATCACAGGTCGTCTCAAGGATCAGCAGGTTCACGGCGCTATAGGATCACGGTTTTGCAGGCTCACTGCGCCTTAGCCAATTCACCGCTGAGATATTCGAGCGCTTTTTGCAACTGGCGATCGACGAAGTCCGACTTTGGCTCTTCGGTCTTGGCTGCTTCCGGAGGCGGGCCGTCTTCCTTTGGCTTCGCCGAATGATTGACCAGCAGAATGTCTCTCTTGCGGCGATGCTCGAACAGCGAGGCCAACTCCTTTTCGTCTAGCTTGATTTCGAATCCCGGGTCGGGCATGACGCCCCATTCATCGGTTTCCTTCGCGTCAGTAGCCCGGTGAATGTTGTGGCCATTGGGGCGCAGGTAGCCTGCCGTGGTCAGCTTCAACGCGCTCTTCCCCCCTTCCAGCTCGATCACGTTCTGTACGCTTCCTTTGCCCCACGTCCGTTCGCCGACGACGATGGCCCGCTTGTGGTCCTGTAAGGCAGCCGAGACGATCTCGCTGGCGCTGGCGCTGTGTCGATTCACAAGAATGGCCATGGGGAAGCCCTCATACGTGCCCGGCTTGCGCGCCGTCCACGAACGCTTCGGACTGTTGCGACCGGCCGTGCTGACGATCTCGCCTTCAGGCAAGAACAGGTCGGCCACTTCGACGGCCGAAGTCAACAGGCCACCGGGATTGAATCGCAGGTCGATCACCAGACCGCGAAGCTGCTGTTTTTCCAACTCTTGCATCGCGCGTTGCAGATCGCGAAAGGTCTCGCGACTGAACGAATCGACACGAATGTATCCGATCTTTCGGTCTTGATCGAGCATGAATTCCCAGCGATCCTCATCGTTGCGCCGGTCGCCGCGCACGGTTTCCATCCGGATCATTTCCCGGGTCAAATTCAATGTCCGCCGGTCGCCGCCGCGGGACTGCACCGTGATGGTTACACTGGTGCCGGCTTCACCCTTCATGCGGCTGATTGCCTCGTCGAGCGAAACGCCGTCGAGGCTCTTACCTTCGATCTCGACGATCATGTCGCCGGCTTGCAGTCCGGCACGATAGGCGGGGCTGCCGACCAAGGGGCTAACGATCACCAGTCGCCCCTGACGCATGTCGACTTGGATGCCGATTCCGCCAAACTGGCTCTCGACGGAAGTCTTGAAACGATCGATCTCTTCAGGGCTGATGTAGTTCGAGTACGGGTCGAGCTTGTCGAGCAAACCGCGAATGGCGGCTTCCATCAACTCCCGGCGGCTGACATCTTTGACGTAGTTCCGCTCGACCTGGTCCATCGTATCGGCGAGGACCTTGAACAACTCGTAGTACTCGGCGTCTTTGTCCTTGTCGCTTTGGTTGTCCTTGCCCGCCGGAGCATCCGTTGCCGGTTCGGTTGCTTCATCGACAAGGTCGGGCTGGTTTTCAGGGGCTTTCGGTTCGTCGGCCATTGCCGCGCCGAGCCAGAAGCAGCCTCCCAGCCCCAACATCCAAGCTACGAACCAGGCGCGACGAAGCATCAGTAAAACCTCCTGGCAAAAGGTGCGAATATCAACGCAAATTCCCAAGGATGCATGAACTAATCCAGTATAGGGAGATTGGGCACTAGGGGCAAGGCGGCCTCGTGGGATCGAGCTTCATGATTGATGGTTGAATCGCACGTGATGGACCCATGCAGGGGGCAGGTTGGGCCAAATGATGTCGCGGCGGATCTCGTTGGCGCTGAGCGCTTTTTTGAGCACGCGGCCGATGCCGCGCAGTCGCTGGCGGTCGGCGCGACCGCTCACGGCGGCCCTTGCGGGCCGGACCGCGACGTACTCGAAAAACGAAAGCGTACCACCGTGGGCGAGCAACTCGCGGAACGCGGCCAGGATTCGCTCGACATCGGCCACGGCGAAATTGTTCAGCGGCAGGCCGGAGACAATGGCATCGTATTTGTGTTCGCGGTGCAGCTCTTCCAATGGGCCGTTGATGATCGTCACACGATCGGCGACGGCGGCGAACGCAGGTTCGTCGCGGAATCGCCCGCGCAGGTGGTCTACGAACTGGTCGTTCAGCTCGACCAGATCGAATCGATCTTCAGGCCCCAGTCGATCGACGATCTGACGGGTCACGGCCCCCGTGCCCGGCCCAACCTCCAGCACGGATCGCGGGCCGTGCTGGCAGCCAACGTAGCTGGAGAGCGCCTTGGCAAGCCAGCGGCTGCTCGGCGCAATCGCTCCTGTATCGCGGAAGCGTCGAACGTATTGCTTGAAGAAAAACCGGTAGTCGTGGAGCATAACATTCCTCAGCGAAGCAAGTGTAGCAGACGGCGTCGCTAAGCGGGACTGGCCTTGCTCCTGGCGGCCGTTGGTCAAGCCACTATAATCGACCATCTATGCTCGCCCCTACTTTTCCCAATCTCGTCGACCAGTTCCGCCGCCTTCTCGGCGTCAACGGGGTGTTGTCGGCCCACGGCGAGCTGGCGGTTTACGAATGCGATGGGTTTACGATCGAAAAGAATTCGCCCGACGTCGTGGTTTTTCCACGTAGCGCGGCCGACGTTCAGGCGATCGTCAAGCTCGCCAACGAGCACGGCGTACCGTTTCTGCCACGCGGGGCGGGCACAAGTCTGGCCGGCGGGTGCCTCCCTGTGGGCGGCGGCGTGATGATCGTGCTCACCCGAATGAAGCAAATCCTCGAAGTCAACCTCCGCGACCGTTACGCCGTCGTCCAGCCCGGCGTGGTGAATGTCTGGCTGACGCAGGCCCTCAAGGGGACGGGATATCATTACGCCCCCGACCCGTCGAGCCAAGGGGCCTGCACGATCGGCGGCAACGCGGCCACCAACTCCGGCGGGCCGCACACGCTCAAGTATGGCGTGACCGTCAATCATGTGCTGGGGCTCGAAGCGGTCATGGCCGACGGGTCGCTCGTGGAGTTCGGCGGCCCCGCCGAGGACAACCCTGGTCTCGACCTGACCGGCGTCATGGTCGGCGGCGAAGGAACGCTTGCCATCGTCACCAAGGTCTGGGTCCGCTTGACGCGCGATCCGCAGGGAGTGCGCACGATGCTGGGAATCTTCGAATCGTGCGACGACGCCACCGCCGCCATCAGCGAGATCATTAGTGCCGGCATCATCCCCGCCGCGCTCGAGATGATGGACCAAGGCATTCTGGAGGCCGTCGAGCAGGCGTTTCACTTCGGATTTCCTCTTGACGCCCAGGCAATCCTGCTGATCGAAGTTGACGGTCTGGAGGCGGGACTGGATGCCCAGCGCGACCAGATCGTTGCGATTTGCCGGCGCCTCGGCGCCCGTGAGGTACGCCAGGCCAAGGACGCCAAGGAGCGGCTCTTGCTCTGGAAGAGCCGCAAGCAGGCCTTTGGCGCCGTCGGACGCCTCAGCCCAAGTTACTGTACGCAGGACGGCGTCGTACCACGGACCAAACTGCCGCACATCCTGCGGCGGATCACCGAGATCGGCGCCAAACACGGCATTCGCACCGTCAATGTGTTCCACGCGGGCGACGGCAACATTCATCCGATTCTGCTTTTCGACGAGCGCAACCAAGACCAGGTACGCCGCGTGCTGCTTGCGAGCGGCGAAATCCTCGACGAGTGCATCGCCTGCGGCGGCAGTGTGACGGGCGAACACGGCATTGGCGTCGAGAAGATCGGTTTCATGCACAAGCTCTTCACCTCGGACGATCTCGATGTGATGGTCCGGTTGCGTCAGGCATTCAATCCTCTCGGCAACCTCAGCCCTGGCAAAATGCTACCGATGGCCGGCGCTTGTGGGCTTGAGCAGACACAACCGGGAAGAAGAGCAGCGCTGTAGAAAGTGGGAAGCTGGAATGAGGCGGAATCGATGGCAGATGCGACTGACATGCTCCCCTTGACCGACACTGTCGCGCCGGCCGATCAGGCCGAGTTGGCCGGTGTGGTGCGCAAGGCGTTCGACTCGGTAACGCCACTCTATCCGATTGGCGGCGGAACGGCGATGGGATTTGGCGTCGTCCCGAAGCGGCCGGGCTTGGGCGTTTCGTTGGCCGGCCTCACGCGTGTGGTCGATTATCCGTACCAGGACATGACCATAACGGTGGAGGTTGGGATCACAATGGCCGAGCTAGCCGCCGTATTGGCACGCAATGGGCAACGGCTGCCGATCGATGTCAGCCAGGCCAGCCAGGCCACGCTCGGCGGCCTGGTGGCGACGAACTTTAGTGGCCCACTCCGCTATGGTCACGGCACGGTCCGCGACTACGTGATCGGCATCAGCGCGGTCGACGGGCGCGGCGTCACATTCAAGGGAGGCGGCCGGGTCGTGAAAAACGTCGCCGGCTACGACTTCTGCAAGCTTCTGACCGGTTCGCTCGGCACCCTGGCAATCATCAGCCAGGTCACGCTCAAGGTGAAGCCGTTACCCGTTGCGACTGCGTGGTTGACTTGTGAGTTGCCGGATTTCAGACGAGCCGAATCTTTGCTGGCGGCAATGATCGACTCGAAAACCACTCCGGTGGCGATCGAATTGGTGACTGGCGCCCACTGGCAAGCAGCGGAACGAACGCCGATGCTGATTGTCGGCCAAGGGGCGCTAGGCGTGCTTCTGGTGGGCTTTGAAGGCACCCAGTCCGAGGTCGACTGGCAAGTCGAACAGCTTCGCCGCGAGTGGCAGGCCCAAGGAGCGTCGAGCCTCGGCTGCCATGCGGATGACGCGGCACGGCACCTTGGGTCGCAGCTCACCCAGTTTGGCTCCTCATCCGGGCCGTTGGTATTAAAAATCAATGTCCGTCCAAGTGCCGTCACTTCGATCATGGACCTGCTGTTGGAGATCGACCCGAATGTCTCAATTGCAGCCCACGCGGGAAATGGTGTGGTCATCGCCGGCTTTTCCGAATTCTCCGTGGCTGACGCATCGAAGACGTTAATCCAACGCTTACAACCGGCGGCAGTGGCGGCGGGCGGCAACGTCGTCGTCTGGTCGTGTCAGGCCGGCGAGCTGACACGACAAGCCGTGTGGGGCGCGGGCCGCGGAGACGCCGAGATAATGCGTGCAGTGAAGCGCCAATTCGACCCCAAAGGCCTGCTTAACCCCGATCGATTCGTGTATGGTACTTTGTAGGCAACGCTTTCCAGCCTGAAGGAAGCACCGCAGGAGCTCCATGACCATTGCCAGCCATTCCCATGATCCCACCTTGGCGGGCGACGCCGTAAGTGACGTTCCTCGTTCCGAGTTCCCTGTTCCGCGTTCGCCAAACCCCGGTTCGGAAATCGACTATCAGCGGTTCCTCGACTGCGTGCATTGCGGCCTTTGCACCGCGAGCTGCCCGACCTATCTGGAACTGGGCGACGAGAATGACAGCCCTCGCGGACGGATTTACTTGATGCGGGCCGTGACCGACGGCCGGCTGGAACTGAACCACGACGTACAGCGACACCTGGAGTTGTGCCTCGATTGCCGTGCCTGCGAGACGGCTTGCCCATCCGGAGTGCAATACGGCAAGCTGATCGAGCCATTTCGCGTGGCGATGGAGCAAACGGCCGAGGGCCCAAAGAAATCGGCCGATTGGTTCCATCGCTGGATTCTGTTCGGCGTTTTCCCTCACCCGCAAAGGATGCGAATGCTTCTCAAACCCGCCCGGCTCGCCGAACGGTTGGGACTCATGAAGTTGGCCGAGGCTTTGGGACTGACTCGGTTGCTCCCCGCGCGGTTGCGCCAGCTTGTCGCGATGTTGCCACCGCAATCGGGTACCGAACCGCCCTTGCCGGAGTTTTTGCCGGCCAAGGGGGCGCGACGCGCCAGGGTGGCCCTTTTCACCGGTTGCGTGGCCGACGTGATGTTCCGCTCGACACACTGGGCCACCGCTCGAGTCTTGCAGGAAAATGGCTGCGATGTGCATGTTCCCCGCGGACAGGCATGTTGCGGAGCGATCCATTTCCACGCAGGAGCCGCGGACCCTGCCCGCCAATTGGCCGACGCCAACCTGGCCGCCTTTGAACTCAAAGGGCTCGACGCGGTGGTCGTCAACGTGGCGGGCTGCGGGGCGATGCTCAAGGATTACGGCCACCATTGGCACGACGTAAACCAAGCCAACCGCTCCGCATTTGCCGCCAAGGTCAAGGACATCAACGAGTTCCTCGACGCGCTCGGGCTTGTACCACCGCTGGGCGAAATCGCGCGCACGGCAACCTATCACGACGCCTGCCACCTCGGCCATGCACAGAAAATCCGCGAGGCGCCGCGTCGGCTGCTTGCCCAGGTACCCGGTTTGGAGTTGCGCGATTTGCCTGAAACGGAAATCTGCTGCGGGGCCGCCGGCACCTACAACCTGACCGAGCCTGAAATGGCCGGGCGTTTGAGCCGCCGCAAGCTTGCCAACATCGTCAAGACCGAGGCCCAGATCGTGCTCACGGCGAATGCCGGATGTCTTCTGCAAATCGGACGTGAAGCAAGGCAACAAGGGCACCGTATATGGGTCGCCCATCCGATGGACCTGTTGGACCTGAGCTACCGGGGCTTGCAGCCGCCGGCGTGAGTAAGCGGCCACCGCGAGACTCCCTCGGGCACGCCGATGGCGTCTTTTCAACCAGGCTTATCGGCAGACTTCGCCATCGGTTATTCCCGATCATCGCGATTCGTTCGCCCTCGCGTCACGACGACCACTACTGCAACGATGGGAAGAACGACGACGATGAGCGCCGCCGCACCCAGGCAGAGCAATTCAAAGATCCCAATTCCGAACATGCCTCGTTTCCTTCATCCTTACCTGCGGTTCGCTCTCGCGCGTACGCTTTGAGATACCTTCGCTGTCGATTCTCTTATATTGACATGCCTCCGAATAGCCGGCTAAAATGCAAGCCATATCAACGCTCGTCGATGCGTTGGTCCCGCCGACCGAAAACGCCGGGATTCTTACGAATCCAGCTACCCACCCTAAAAACCATACCGCGTTCGTTGGAGAAACCGCATGTTCCGAATCGAAGCGGGAAGCACAGGTAAGTACTGCGACGGCCTCAGCCGCCGGCATTTCGTGCAGCTTGGCGTGGCCGGTATGGCCTCGGTAGGGCTGGCAGACGTGATGCGGGCCAAAGCCAACTCGGCCCCATCCGGCACTGCGACCAAGGACACTTCGGTGATCCTGATCTGGCTCGATGGCGGGCCAGGGCATATGGACATGTACGACATGAAGCCCGAGGCCGCGGCCGAGTACCGCGGCCTTTGGCAGCCGATCCCAACCAACGTGCCGGGCTTCGAAATCACGGAGTTGTTTCCACTGCAAGCCAAAGTGGCTGACAAGTTCTCGATTGTCCGCTCTTTGCACCACGACACCGGCGACCATTTCGCGGGCGGCCATTGGATGCTCACCAGCCGCGGCGGCGCTAGCGGCGCCGATGCGGCAGGCCGCTACCCGTCGGTCGGCTCGATCGCCACAAAAATGACCGGCGCTCGTAAACCCGGCATGCCCCCGTACGTCGCGGTTCCTTATGCCGCCAGCATCGGCCTCAGGCCCGGCTATTTCGGCGCGAACTACTTGGGTATCGAGCACAATCCGTTTGAAACCGAAGGAGATCCGAACGCCGAAGCGTTCCAGGTGCAAAACATGAACCCGCCGGCCGGCCTTACGATCGACCGCCTGGGCGACCGTCGCGGCCTGTTATCGCATTTTGACAAGCTCCGCCGCGACGTCGACAAGACTGGAGCCATCGATGCGATGGACCGCTTTCAGCGCGACGCCTATGATTTGGTTGCCGGTTCGGCCGCCTGCAAGGCATTCGACATGAACGACGAGGACCCCAAACTCCGCGAGTTCTACGGCCGGCATCCTTGGGGGCAGAGTACGCTTTTAGCCCGGCGGCTGGTCGAGGCCGGCTCGACGTTCGTCACCGTCCACTTCGGCGGGTGGGATCACCACTGGGGTCTGCAGGCGGGCATGGAGAACTACCTGCCGATCGTCGACCGCGCCGTGGCGGCGCTGTTCGACGACTTGAGCCAGCGCGGCTTGTTGGAAAAGACATTGGTCGTGTTGTGTGGAGAATTCAGCCGTACGCCGCGTATGAACAACGGCGGAAACGGCGGCCCGCCGTTGAGCATGGGCACGCCTGGCCGCGACCATTGGGGCAACTCGATGTTCTGTCTTCTGGGTGGCGGAGGCGTGAAAGGCGGACAGATCGTCGGCTCGACCAATCGGCTCGGCGAGGTGCCACTGGACCGGCCCGTCGAGCCCTGCGATATTCACGCCACGATCTACCATGTGCTCGGAGTCGACCCCACGATCAGTTTCCTCAACCACGCCGGTCGGCCCGTGCCCGCGATCGATCGCGGGCAGGTGATCCACGAATTACTGTAGGGATATTCGCTCAATTGATTGTGCGGCCCAGCGTCTCGGCCAGACGGCGCAGCGACTCGAGCAACCGCGCGAAACCGGCGAAGTCGAGCGACTGCGCGCCGTCAGATAGCGCTTGATCAGGCTCGGGATGGATCTCGATTAGTAGCCCATCGGCCCCTGCCGCCAACGCGGCCAGGGCCATCGGCGGCACATGGTCGCGTTTGCCGGTGCCGTGGCTGGGGTCGACCACGATTGGCAAGTGCGACACGTGTTTGACCGGCGGAATCACCGACAAATCGAGCGTGTTGCGACTGTGATCTGAAAAGGTGCGGACACCGCGCTCGCAGAGGACGACGTTGTAGTTCTCGCCCGACATGATGTACTCCGCGGCCATCAACCACTCTTCAAGCGTGGCGGACATGCCGCGCTTGAGGAGCACGGGCTTGCGCGCACGCGAAACTCGCTTGAGCAGGCTAAAGTTCTGCATGTTGCGCGCGCCAATTTGAATGACATCAGCGGCGGCCTCGACAGCGTCGGCGTGGTCGGTGTCCATCAGTTCGGTGACGATGCCGATACCCGTGCGGAGGCGGGCGCGTTCGAGGATTGCGAGCCCGTCAAGGCCCATGCCTTGAAAAGCGTACGGGCTGCTGCGCGGTTTGAAGGCGCCGGCCCGCATGAGGCGCACCCCCTGGCACTTGAGAAAGTCCGCGGTGCGAAAGATCATCTCCTCGTTTTCAACGGAGCAAGGCCCGGCGACAATAGTAAAAGTGCCGGGACCGATGGTCGTCTGCGGTGTGCGAACGAACGTATCGGCGGCGTGCATTTCGCGGCTGGCGAGCTTGTACGGCTTGGTGACGCGGAGCAACTCCTCGACGCCGGGCAAGACTTCGAGGGAACGCGGATCGACGGCGGAGATGTTGCCCGTGATTCCGATGGCGGTGCGAATGGCGCCCGGCATGGGATGCGGCGTGAGGCTCATCCGACGGATGGCGGCGAGCACCGCCTCGACCTGCGCGGTCGTGGCATGGCTATTCATGACGACCAACATGAACGTCTCGTCTGGTTTGGCTACGGCTTTTTCACAGGCTGCTAGAACAGCATAACACCTGAGCAGATGCGACGCAAAACGTTGGCTGGGGCGGGGTAACGCCCGGCCTACCGGTGGGACTTTTCTCCTAGCGGGCGCAACGCCAGCTCTTGACGTCGCTGCCACTCGTCTTCGCCGCAACCCTCGCGGTAGGCGCGTGAGTAATGTTCCAGGCTGAAAAATAGCCGCTGTCCGTCGGCGCTAGCGATCGGTTTGACAGCGAGCAAACGCCGTAAATCCAACTCTAACGTGTGCGCGTCGTCGGAATAGCCCCGGCGGTCGATTTGCACGCCCGCGAAACCGCTTAGGACCATTGTTTCGAGCTGCCGTTCAACCGGCAACTGGGCCAGCTCCCGTTGCCACAAGTCGCCAGGCCGTCCGCGCATGCCGCCAAAGCTGATGCGGAGCGCTCGCGAATGGAGATACAAGCAGAGATGTTCGTAGGCTCCCATTCGCTCCAATTGGCAAGCCTCGGGGTACACAATGTAAGGGAGCTGGTAAATCATCGCTCCGGGTACAAGTGACGACTCGATCTTCGCAACGAACTCGGCGTCCTGTTGAAAGCGGCGCCGGGTGTCGTCGCGACAGTCACCGAGCTTGCCGTGGCTCGGCACGGAAAGCCGCGGCGTCTGGTCGATCACCCCGCCGATCAACAACAGCCCCAACACGAGAGCGTAGCCGATTCGTGTGGCGGCGCCACGGACCCAGAGCGCGGCGAGCCAGTCGAGGCCCCAGGCGACGGCCATGAGCGAAAAAAAAGAGATGTAGACGACGATCCTGGCATAGCAGCGGATGTGGGGCATGACAAGCATATTAAATATGACGCCCAATCCGCCGGAAGTCGCCAAGAGCAGTGCGGCGACGTTCAACAAACTAAGTGCGTCGAGCAGGTGGGGACGGCCGCGACCACTGCCCAGCCACGCGAGGCGGCCGAGGAGCAGCAGAAATCCTACCGAACCGATCATACCCAATGCGACAGTCTGGCTTTCAAAGGTTGCGTTGATCCGCGAGTCATATTTGCTGCGGATCGAGTTCAACGGCGGCACGATATGCCCGGGTGTCGGCATCACAAGCTGTGTGATCCGCAGGTTAAACAACTCGGCATGCATTGCATAGCGCTGTGCCAGGTCATGGTTGCGACCATGGCGGACCCAATGCACTAGGTTGGGCGTGAGATTGGCCAAGAGCCCCAGAACCGTTACGGCAATCCAGATTCCCGCAGCACCTAGCGGACGGAAGCCTCGCTGGCGCAGACTTGCCGCCCCGCCCGCAAGCAAGAAAAAGAAACAGGCAAAGAAGGCGTAATAGACTCCGGCGCTCGACTGCAAAAGGCACACGCATAAACTGCCCCAGCGCCCGCGGCGGTCGGGTAATTGTTCACTCAAGCCAGTGCGTGATGGGCCAAAGTAAACCCGCAGTACAACCAAGACCGACAAGGGAACGAGGTAGTACGCGGCCAACATGAGATGGCCCTGGTTTCGCATTGCATGGTACGGGAGAAATGCATACAGGAGCCCAGCGACCACCGCCATGGCCCCCGAGATGCCGCAACGACGCAGCGCGTAGACCGCGGTGAGCGTCGTCAGGGGGTAGGTAATCAGGAAATAGAGGTTGCCGACGACCTTCCAATCCGAATGGACCAGGCACAAGAGCTTGATCAAGAAAAAGTGCAAATTATCGGCGCTGAAGTCCATGCTCGCCGGGGCGCCCAATCGCGGGTTAGTGAGGTACCAGCCCGTCTCGCCAATCGTCTTGACCCAAAGATGCGTCATCAGCGCGTCGTCTTGGTAGCGTAGCGGGACTGTAAAATCGAACGCCGAGCCACGCAACAACACCACCAAGGCCAACACGCAGCCGACCAGCGCGGCGGCGTAGGGCGTAAGTAATCGCACGTTACGAGACACGGGTTCCTCCGTGCAACTCAGGCGGCTTTGCCAGCGAGCCGCGTCGCGCGGAAAAAGTCGGCGAACGACTCCTCGACGTACTCGAGCATTGCCGGCGAAAGGCCCGGATAGACGCCGATGAAGAAGGCGTCTCGCATCAGCTTGTCGGTGTTCGTCAGGTCGCCGACAACGCGATGCGCCACCGACGCAAAGGCGGGCTGGCGCAACAGATTACCGCCAAAGAGCTGCCGGGTCTGGACGCGGCGGCCCTCGAGGTGGCGAACCAGGTCGGCCCGAATGAACGGAGCGCCGCAACGGACCGTGAGCAGCAGGCCAAACCACGATGGGTCGGAGTGCGGCGTAGGCTGGGGCAAGACGAGGAATTCCTCATAGGGAGCCAAGGCGCGCAACAGCCTCGCGTGATTGGCTCGCCGCGCGGCGACGAAGCCGTCGAGCTTTTTCAACTGCTCGCAGCCGATGGCGGCTTGTACCTCAAGCGGCTTGAGATTGTAACCCAGGTGGCTATAGGTGTACTTGTGGTCGTAGCCGTGCGGCAGCCGGCCAAGCTGCCAACCGAACCGTTTGCCGCAGGTGTTATCTTGACCCGAGGCGCACCAGCAGTCGCGACCCCAGTCGCGGAACGACTCGGCGATCCGCCGCAAGCTGCCCTGGTTCGTGAGCACCGCCCCTCCTTCGCCCATCGTCAGATGATGTGGCGGGTAAAAACTCTGCGTGGCCAGGTCGCCGAACGTGCCGGTGCGCCTGCCGCGAAACTCGCTTCCCAGCGCGTCGCAGTTGTCCTCGATCAGGTAGAGTTCGTGCCGCCGCACAAGGTCGAGCACGCCATCCAGGTCGAACGGATTGCCCAGCGTGTGCGCCAACATGATCGCTCGCGTCTTGGGGCCGATCGCGGCGGCCAGTCTGTCGACCGGCGCGTTGGCCGTTTCGAGCGACACGTCGACGAACACCGGTATACACCCGTGCTGCACGATCGGGGCCACTGTCGTTGGGAAACCGGCCGCGACGGTGAGCACCTCGTCGCCGGGCTTGAGCGGCCGGTCAAGCTGAGGGCTGGTGAGGGTCGCCACCGCAACCAGGTTGGCGCTCGAACCGGAGTTGACGACCAGTGCATGCTTCACGCCGACAAATCGGGCAAGCTCGCGTTCGAAGGCATCGCCCCGCGGCCCCAGCGTGAGCCAGAAATCCAGCACCGAATCGACGGCCGCAACCATCTCATGCTCGTCGTAAACACGCCCCGCGTAAGGTACTTTGCTTTCGCCGGGAACAAATGCGCCCGGGGCATGGCGCGTGCGGTGGTACTCGCGGACCAGATCGAGGATGCGGTCATGTAATCCATCGTCCATCGTTAAGCCGCCTCTCTCGTCTTGATGGCTTTCCGAAGAAGATATCCTCCCCATTGGTCGTTTAATGGGGCGACGAAGTCTCGGACCTGCGCGGCGGCCGACTCTAGGTCGAGCTGGTGCTCACCCAAGAGATAGGTATAGCTGCCACAAAACCTCGAGAAACGGTTGCGAATGCCAATGCGACAAACAAACGTCGGCGCGACTTCACAGGCGACCTCGGCGACGGCCGACCCGAGCCCGCCGTGGATCGAATGTTCTTCAAGCACAATGACCGCCTGGTGCTTCTCACACACCTGCCGAACGGCGCCGGCATCGATTGGCTTCAGGCACGGAGCGCTCCAGACTTCGCTGCCGGGCCATAGGTCGGCGAGTGCCAGCGCGGTCCTGACCATCGACCCCGTGGCAATCCAGGCCAACGGTCCGCTACCCATCCGCAACTCGCACCAGCGCCCCCAGTCAAGTGCGGGCGGACCGGAATGAACTTCGCCCAAATCCGACTTGCCAATTCGCAAGTAGACCGGTCCGGTGGCGCCCGCACACAGTTCCGCGCAGGAAGTCATCTCGTGCGCATCGGCCGGCGAAAGAATGCCGATTTCCGGCAGGGCCCGCAGCGCGGCGACGTCTTCGGTCGCTTGATGGCTAGCCCCCAGGGTGCTGTAGACAACGCCGGCCCCGTCGCCGACGAGGACGACGGGCAGGCCCTCGTAGCAGATATCGATCTTAATCTGTTCGAGCACGCGCATCGGCACGAAAGCGGCCAGGCCGTAGACCCAGGGCCGCAGTCCCCCCTTGGCAAGCCCCGCGGCGACGCCCACCATATTCTGCTCGGCCACTCCGGCGTTGAGGTAACGATCGGGGCAGACGCGGCGAAACTCGTCGAACAACGAATAGCCATGGTCACCTGTGAGCAAGACGACGCGCTCATCGGCGATCGCGGCTTTGACCAGCGCACGGGAGAAAGCGTTTCGCATCAAGCGGCCCTCTCTTCGATTGCGCTACGCTCCGGAACCTGTTCGGCGTTCAATTCAGCCGCTGCCGCGGCGTAAGTCTCCGGTGTCAGCCGCGTGTAGTGCCAACGATTGTCGTCCTCCATGAACGAAACCCCCTTGCCCTTGACCGTGTGCGCAACCACCGCCTTCGGACGGCGAGATGGATGCCGCACGAGCGCGCCGATCGTGCGATCGAGGGCCTGTTCATCGTGGCCGTCGACTTCGCGAGTTTCGAGCCCGAAGGCAGCGAACTTGTCAACGATCCTGCCCAGGTCGAGGACCTCGCAGGTGCGGCCCATCGCCTGATGACCGTTGGCATCGACGATCACCATCAGGTTCGAAAGCCGGAAATGTGCGGCGAAGAGCAGCGATTCCCAGATGGCCCCCTCATTGATTTCACCGTCTCCAACAATGGCAAATACGCGCTGTCCGGTTCCACGTCGGACAGCTGCCAGCGCCAATCCGGCACCGACGGAAAGCCCGTGCCCTAGCGAGCCGGAGCTGACCTCCAAACCCGGCAGATGGGCATCGGACAGCCCCTTGAGCCGTGTACCGTCGGCAAAGTAGCGGCGGATGTCAAGGTCACAGAGCCACCCCAGCTCGTGCAGGCATGCGTACTGGGCCATCACGCCGTGCCCCTTGCTCAAAACGAGGTAATCTCGTTCAGGCCAATCTGGTCCCCCGCCCAGCCGCAGGTGCGAGCGATAAAGCACGGCCAGAATTTCAACCAGCGAGAAGGCACAAGCGACATGTGCCGTCGAACCGGTGTTGGCCAATTCCAACACCGTCTTACGCAGCCGGCGGGCATCGAATTCCTTCATGGTCGAGCACAATCAGAAATTGGTCAGAAGGACTCAGGCGGTGGCCGAAGGCGCCGCGGGCACGGAGCGACAGTCGTCGACGTGCGCCGCGAGATTTATCGAGCGGTCGATCAAGAACAGAGGGCGGCCCTTGGCCTCGATATAGATTCTGCCGACATACTCGCCCAACGCGCCGAAGCCGACGAGCAACACGGTCAGAATGGCCAACAAGAGCAGGTAAACGGTCGTCAAGCCGGGCAGGGTGTAGGAAAACAAGTACCTCGCCAGACAGACGGCTGCGAATGCGCAGGTGCCCAGTGTCGCCAGCGCCCCCAACATCGAGAACAGTTGCAGCGGCTTGATCGAGAAGCAGGTAATGGCGTTGACCGCGAGATTGACGAGGTAGAGGAAGGGCGCCTTGCTCCTGCCCGCGGTGCGCGGCCGGCGATCGTAGGGAACGGCGCAACTTCGAAATCCGATCCAATGGGCAAGCCCGCGGAGGTAACGATTGCGCTCGTCGAATTGGTTCAAGGCGTCGATCGCGCGCCGTGAGAGCAGACGGAAGTCGGTGGCGTTGGGCGCGATTTCGACATCGGCCAGGATGTTTACGAGGCGGTAGAGAAGGCGAGCGCCGAGGGCCTTCCACCACGGGTCGCCCTCGCGGCGGCGCAAGACGCCGTAGACGACGTCGTGGCCCGCCTCCCAGTGCTTGAGGAATGCGGGAATCAATTCCGGCGGGTCCTGCAAGTCGCTGAACAGCACGATTGCCGCATCGCCATTGGCCAACCGCAAACCCGCGGTGATCGAAGCCTCGACGTTGAAATTGCGGCTGAACTTCACGTACCTCCAACGCTGGTCGCGCTGGCAAAGGGCCGCGGCGACGTCGCCGGTACCGTCGGTACTGTCGTTGTCGATCACCAACACTTCGTAATTGTAGGGCAAACCGGCGAAAACGGCCGTTAATTCATCGTAGGCGCGGGGCAGGTTGGCTTCCTCGTTGCGCGCGGGCATGACGATCGAAAGCCGCTTGCGCGGGCCGGCGGCGGAAAACGTGCGGGAAATCGGAAGAACGTCATTCATGGACTTGACCTCGACATCGAGCCGGTTCGCCGCGAAAAATTCGGTCTGTCCAACGCGTGATTGGCGTTCTGCGCGGGCGCAAGTAGTCGCATGGTCACGAAATAGCGTTCAATCGGGCTCCGGTAATCGGCGCTTGCCGGCTCCCAGCTCACCACGTCGCCTTCAACGACCCGAATCAACGGCATGCGCATCGTCTCCTTGAAGCCGTAACGCTCGTAGAGCCGGATGGCGCGGGCATTGTCGGAAAGGACCCGCAGAAACAGCGCCCGCATCCGCAGTGTGGCGAACGACCAGCGCAACAGGGCCTCAACGGCTGACGACATGGCCCCGGGAACTGCTGACGGGACGCCACGAACGACGTTGTCGAGCTCCACGCTGCCGTCGTCGAAATCGAAGCGGAACAGTCCCAGGTGACCGATGCGTTCTCCCCGAGGCGCGCGCACCCAGAACAGAAGCCGATCCTGGTTCTCCAGTAGCTGCTTCACAAGCCAGCGGTGCGTTCCTTCGAGAGTGACGGGAAACTGGGCGGGAAAGAAGGCGTTGGCCGAACCGCGCCATGCGGCCAGAAGCGCGATTGCCCGCGGATCGTCCGCGTCGCGCCAGGTAACTGGATCGAGGACGACTTGAGCGTGTTCGGGCGCCGCGGTCGGAAACTCGACGGGCAAGGCCCACAGGCCACCTTTGAGCCTTCGAATCATTTCCAACACCGCTTCGCGGTCGGGAACCGACATGTACCTGCTCCAGTGAACGATGGGGTTGGATGCTCCGTTCGGCGTCGGTGCAATTGAGCCGAATTTGTCTCCGGCGTTAGGCGACCATCCGCCAGCTCGATCCGATCACCTCGTCGAGGGCCGAGCAGACGTAGTCTACGTCTTCCTCAGTGAGGTTGTGTCCGCTGGGGAGGTTGATGCCTTGCCGCGCGATGCGGTAGGCAACGGGGTTTTCCGAGGCACGGCTCACGAACATCGGAAACGAACTGATCGGCGGAAAGAAAGGACGGCTGTCGACGTGGCGCGCCTTGAGGCCCGCGATCACCTCATCGCGCCGGAAGCCAAGTTCGTCGTCGAGGACGATAGAAGTCATCCAGCAGACATTCCGAGCCCAGGGGCGCTCGACATTGAGCTTGAGCCCCTGCCGCCGAACCAGCCGATCGTGGTACCAACGATAGATCAGCCGCTTCTTGGCGACCAGTTCCTCGATCCGCTCGAGTTGAGCCAATCCCAGGGCCGCCTGGATGTTCGAGAGTTTGTATTTGTAGCCGATCTCCGCGATTTGAAAGGCAATGTGCGGATCGCGGCCATGATCGCCCAGAAACTTCGCACGCTCAAAAATGGCTTCGTCATTTGTCACGAGCATGCCGCCTTCGCCCGTCGTCATGATCTTGGCGCCCTGAAAGCTGAAGGCGGCGACGTCGCCGATGCCGCCGACCTTACGTCCTTCGACCTCCGCCCCAAGGGCGGGAGCGGCGTCTTCGAGCACCTTCAAGCTGTGGGCTCGCGCCAACGATTTAAGGGCCGTCATGTCGGTCGGATGGCCATACAGATGCACGGCGACGATCGCCTTGGTGCGCGAGGTGATCGCGCGCGACGCGCTTGCCAGATCGAGGCACCAGGTATCAGGATCGATATCGACGAAGACAGGCGTGGCACCCGTGTACGTCACGGCACTTGCCGTCGCGACCCAGCTTACCTCCGGCACGATCACTTCATCGCCCGGGCCGGTCCCCAAGCTCAGGAGCGCCAGGTGCAAGGCACCGGTGCAGCTTGACGTCGACAGCGCGAAGCGCGTTCCGACGTAGTCGGCAAAAGTACGTTCGAATCGGACCAGGTAACCGTTCCAGTTCTCGTTCCAACCATGCCTGACAGCGTCGTCGACGTAGCCGATTTCCCTTTCGGTAATCGAGGGGCCCGCCGTCAGTATGGTCTTCCGTGACATACGAACGATCTCCCTGAATGTCAGCCGGCGAGTCGCCGCCACGAGGGAGACTCGCGCTCGCCTGATCGACGCCGAGAAGTTATGGCGTCACCTGGCAGCGAAATTGAAAAGCGGGACTTATAGGCCCCGCAACCCGAATGGTCAAGGTCGATCCAGCCGGATGGCCGTTTTCATGTATGCATCGGGCTGTTGGGGAGTCCCCGCCCTACGGCAGCTTGAAGAACGCCATTCGCTGGTTGCCGCTTACGATCGGTGCGGAGCCAAGCAAACCGCTCAGACCGGATTCGAGTTCCGCAGCCCGATCGGCGAAACCATGCCGGTCGATGTAGATACCACGGAAACCCTTGGCGGCGATTGCCCGCACCTGCTCCTCGATCGGGCGGGCCGCAAGTTCGCGTTGCCAGAGGTCTTCCGCCCGTCCCTTCATGGCACCATAGCTCCATCGCAGCGAATCCGAATGAAAGTAAGGACGGAAGTGCTCGTACTCACCTAACACATGCGGCGCGAGAAATTCCGGAAAACGCGCATAGGGAAGTTGGTAGACCATCGCGCCGTCGGGCAGGGCCGCTTCGATACGCGCCACAAACTCGGCATCGTTGGTAAAACTGGCCCGCAGGGCGACGTAATCCGGCACACGTCGGCGTCCGGCTTCATCGATGATGCCCGATACCGTGAGCGACGCCAACAGCAGGTGGAACTGATAACGCGGACGGCCCTTGCGCGACCACCATTGACCCGCTCGATCGAGCAGCAGCGCGACGGCGAATAGCGAAAGTAGGGCAATGACGATGCTCATCCGGTTGTAACCTCGGATCATTGGGCTGACCAGCAAACTGAACAACGAACCAAACCCGCCGATGGTGGCCAGGAGCACCGAGAAGAAATTGAACACGGCCAGTCCGCAGGCCGGCTCCCAATCGCCCGATAGCGCTCGACGCGTCATCAAAAGGCCAATCAGGAACAGAAAGCCGCATCCCCCGACGACTCCCAGCGATGAGCCACGCTTTTCGCCGTCGGAAAGGGGCGTACGGTCGTACTGTTCGCGGATGCGAGCCCAACTTGCCAGGCGATGTTGAGCGGCCGGCAGTAACATTTGGCCGATCTTCAGTCCGTGGATTTCGGCTTCGTCGACCGTACGGCGGGCAACCTCGGGATTGTGCCCGTGCCGGTGCCAATAAACCAGACTGGGGGTGATGTTCGCCAACACGCCAAGCGACGAAAGGATCACGAGCGACGCGGCCACCGCCAGCGAGCTGAGCCGTCGCCTGTCGAGCGCCGCCGCCGCCCCGGCGACCAACAACAGGTAACATGCGAAAAAAGCGTAATAGACGCCCGCGGAGGCCTGCGCGATCGAGATGACAATCGCCGCGATCACGCGCCCACGATTGCCCCCGTCATTCGTCGTTTCGCGCGTTTGGCTCCAACCGAGCTTCCCCTGGTAGACCCAAAGCGCGACCATGATCGAGAGCGGCACTACGAAGTAAGAGGTCAGGAAGAGGTGGTTCTCGCCTCGGTAGAAGTGATAAGGGACGAATGCGTAGAGCAGGCTCGCCGACAGCGCCGGCGCCAACGACACGCCGAAGCGGCGAAGGACGAATAGCGTCGTACACGTCGTCAGCGGAAACCCGAGGATGAAATAAAGATTGAAGGCAGTTCCGAAATCTGGCGTGACAAGTACCAGCAGCTTGATCAAAGCGAAATGCAGGCTGTCGGCCAGCGGAAAATCGCGCATGTCCAAGCCGGACGGAGCGCCGAGGCTGGGGTTAAACAGATACCAGCTGTGATCGCGGATGCCCTTGACCCACATCTGGCCAAAGAGCGCATCGGAACTCATGTCGAATGGCACCGACAGGTCGGCATGCCAGATCTTGAGGATCCGCGCCAGAAACAACACGGACAAGCCCGCGGCGGCAACATACACCCCAACGCTTGAGGCGAGGCGGCGAAAGACGGAACCGGCGTCTCTTGGTGACAGGCCGCTCTGGCCCCGAGGCCGTGAGGCCTTGCCGACCTCTTGGAGCAAGGCCTGGGTCGACATCCGAATACTCCTCGCAGGTCGCGTCCAGATTACGGCCATTAGACCGATTCAAAAGAACCACAATTAACACGGCTGATTTCCCAGACAGCTTCCCCGCCTGCGGTGTATAAACCTCACAACCCGACAGGTCAAGGTCGATTGAACCAGGCGTTACGTCAATGCATGCGGATTTTGCGTGACAGGGTTCACTCGGCTGGCCAAGATGGTTGGGAGGAGGTCCTCCGGCTATGCATGCATGTCGCTTTTGTGGCGCGCCGCTTGAACACCGCTTCGTCGATTTGGGGATGTCGCCGTTGTGCGAGAGTTATCTCGAGCCCAGGCAGCTCGACGCCATGGAGCCGTTTTATCCGCTGCAAGCCTACGTCTGCGGGGGGTGCCTCCTGGTGCAACTTCCCGAATACGTCGGCGCGGCACAGATTTTCAGCGAGTACGCTTATTTCTCGTCCTACGCCGATTCCTGGTTGCTCCACGCCCGAGATTACGTGGAGGCGATGATTGACCGCTTTGGTTTGGGCCCGCAGAGCCTGGTCGTTGAGGTCGCCAGCAACGACGGCTACCTGCTGCAGAATTTCGTTGCCTTGGGCGTACCGTGCCTGGGCGTCGAGCCGGCGGCCAACGTGGCCCGAGCGGCCGTTGCCAAGGCCGTCCCGACGGTAGTCAAGTTTTTTGGAAGGCAAACTGCAGAGGAGCTCGCCGCTGAAGGGGTGTGTCCTGACCTGATGACCGCAAATAACGTGCTGGCGCATGTTCCGGACCTGAACGATTTTGTGGCCGGTTTTCGGCGTCTGCTTGCACCCAAGGGCGTGGTGACATTCGAGTTTCCGCAACTGGCGCGCTTGATCGCGGACAACGAGTTCGACACGCTCTATCATGAGCATTTTTGCTACTTTTCGTTGCACACGGCGCGCGCGGTGCTGGCTGCCCATGGCTTAACGGTCTTCGACGTCGAGGAGCTCTCAACGCACGGGGGTTCACTGCGGGTATTCGCGCGGCACGTTGAAAACGAAGACCTGCCGGCGGGTCCGCGCGTCGCGGAGCAGTTGGGGCGCGAGGAAGTGGCCGGCTTGAATCGGCTCGAGGGCCATCGCGGATTCGAGGAACGCGTCCGCGAGACGAAGCGACGGCTGCTCGAGTTCCTCATCAACGCCCGGCGCGCCGGCCGCACGGTCGCCGGTTACGGCGCCCCCGGTAAGGGAAACACGCTGTTGAATTACTGCGGCATTCGTGCCGATCTGCTGGACTACACCGTCGATCGGAATCCCTACAAGCAAGGCAAATTCCTGCCTGGCACGCACATTGAGATTTTTGCGCCCGAGAAAATCGCCGAGACCCGACCCGACTACGTGCTGATATTACCTTGGAACCTGAAGCACGAGGTCATCGAGCAGCTTGCCTACGTTCGCGCCTGGGGAGGCAAGTTCGTGGTCCCAATCCCGGAGCTGAAGGTCTACGATTGAGTGGATTCAGTTTTTATCCCGCCCTTCGCCAAAATGGCTCGTCTGCCGGCCGGCGAGACTCGGCCGAAATATAGTCGCTGTACCAAGCGATCGTTTCGAGGAGCGCCTCGTCAAACGCGTAGCGCGGCCCCCATTCGAGCATCGCCCGCGCTTTGGCGGCCGAGAGAAACTGGTGCTTGATTTCGTGGCTTGCTTCGTTACGGACGTCCGGCTCCAGCGGCGAGCCCATCAGTTGCAAAATCCTTCTGACGATTTCCAGGACGGTCACCTGGATCTCCGTTGAGAAATTAAAGGCGTGTCCGACCACCTCCGGCCGCCGGACCATGCGCTCGGCCAGGTGCAAGTAAGCGGCCGCTCCGTCCTTGACGTAGAAGTAGTCCCGCACGTAGCTTCCGTCGGAGCGAATCAGCGGCCGCTGACCGCGGAGCACGGAGCGGATCGTGCCGGGCACGATGCGGTTGAAGTTCAGGTCGCCGCCGCCGAAGAAATTACCGCAGCGCGTGACGCAAACCGGCAGGCCGTAAGTATGGTAGTAGGTTTGGGCCAGGATGTCGGCGCAGGACTTGCTTGCGTCGTAGGGGTGACGCCCTTCGAGCGGCGCCTCCTCGGTATAAGGAAGCAGACGCTGCTCTCCATAGGCCTTGTCGGACGAGGCCACGATGACCTGCGGATTGCGCTGTGAACGTCGCGCCGCCTCGAGCACGCACCAGGTGCCCTTGATGTTGGTCTCGAACGTCGACATTGGGCCCCGGTTGGCCACGCCAACGATCGTCTGCGCGGCCAGATGAATCACTGTCTCGATCTCGTACTCGCCGATCACCCGCTCCAGAACGGCCTCGTCTTCAACGCGGCCGCGCACCAGGTCGATCCGCCGGTCGAGCCCGCCTCGAACCAGCTCACAGCGCGCCACCTGGTCGCGGAGAAGGCCGACGACGTGCGCACCGCGCGCCAGCAACTCGCGGACCGTTTCAGAGCCGACCAGACCGGTGCAGCCGGTGACGAAGACCCGTCGGTCTTGCCAGAAGCGATCGATGGCGTTCATGCCGCTCTCCGAAGTCGCGAGCTCTCCCATGCGTTCCAGGGGGCCATTCCGGTGGCCCAGAGGTCGTTGAGGCGGTTAAAATCGCGGCTACTGTCCATGGCGTGCCAAAAGCCATCGTGTCGGTAGGCCATCAATTCGCCGTCGTCGGCCAAGCGCGTTAACGGCTCGTGCTCGAGCACGAGGCCGGGGTCGTCGACCAGGCGGCGCAGAAAAGATCGCTCGAAGACGAAGAACCCGCCACTGATGCAGCCTGGCGCGGCCAGCGGTTTTTCCAGGAATTCCACGACGCGTGGTCCGTCGAGCTCGATTTCGCCGAACCGGCTCGGGGGCCGTACCGCGGTCACGGTCCCCAATTTGCCGTGGGCCAGGTGGAAGTCGAGCAGTTTACCCACGTCCAAGTCGATGACGCCGTCGCCATAGGTCAGCATGAACCGCTCGCCGGTGAGGTACTTCTCAACCCGCTTCAGGCGGCAACCTGTCATCGAGTCGGCTCCGGTCTCGACGAGTGTCACCCGCCAATCGCTCTCGGCTACCCGGCCGTGAAATTCGATTTGATCCGGCTCACCGAGGCGAAGGCTGAAATCGACCCCCGCCAGATGATAGTCGAGGAAGTAACGTTTGATGACCCAGCTTTTGTATCCCAGGCAGAGCACGAAGTTGGTGAATCCGGCGCGAGCATATCCACGCATGATGTGCCAAAGGATGGGCCGCCCGCCGATGGGGATCATCGGCTTGGGAATGTCATCGGCCACGTCGCGAATGCGAGTGCCCTGGCCGCCGCACAGGAGGACCACCTGCATGCTAGCACCGAATGGGACATGACATGGACATCGAGCGGCGGCTTATAACCGTTCGGCCGCAGGCTGTCAACTTGGACCGACCTGGCCCGGATCATCATTGGGCCTGCGATATCCCGCGTTAGATCGCGAAGTAAAACTCTTGGCTCGATAGGATGACCGATTGCACCAGAGCGTCGGTGGCACCTGATTGGAACAACTGCTGGTAGAAGCCGACGGGGTTCGCTACCCCCGCGTCGGCGGGGCGGCCCAAGTACTGTAGGAAGTAACTGTTGACGAGCTGGAAGCGGTATTCGACCGTTCCCAGGATCGTCGAGGCGACCGTGAAACGGCTGGTGCCACCGGCCAACTCCGAAGTCCAGAAGCCAATCTCGGAAGGCGCCGCGGTCCGGTTTAACAGATCGGCATAGAGCCCCGCCACGAATCCCGCGTTCGTTCCGCCGTGTAATGAAGCGTATTCGCCCGAAGACACGATTATCGCCGAAATCTGCTCGGTCGTGACACCGGCCTGCAACTCGCTTTCCCAGAACTGCAGTCCGCCCAGGTCGACCGAACGTTTGAGCAATTGTTCATAGATGCCGTTGATGGTGAACGTGCGCCCCTCGTAACTGTTGACGAACGCCAACGCGACACTTTGGCGCGAAATACCCGCATCGATCTGAGTGGTCCAGGAAGCGACTTCAGCGTCTGTGCCAGCACGGTGCAGCACATCAAGGTAGAGCTTTTCAACGAACTGGAAATTGCTCGAGACCAGGCGGATTGTGGCAACGTTGCTGTTGGTCGAGCCGTCGTTGACCAGGTAAGTGAACGAATCGACGCCTCGAAAATTCGGCCCCTGTTGGTACGCGATCGAACCATCAGCGCCGAGCGTCACCGTGCCCAACGAGGTGGGCTGCACCAAGACGGGCGTCAGCGTTCCGGAATTCGTCGGGTTGTCGAGCACTCTGATACCGCTGACAACGCCGACGTTGGGCACCAGCACGAACGTGTGGTCGAGCGCCAGGGGTGGGCCGACATTGAGCACCGTAATCTGTACCAGCGCGACATTGGAAACCTCGCCGCTGCTGCCGTCCGCCACTGTATAGGTGAGAGTATCAGTACCAAAGAAATTCGGCTTGGGAGTGTAGGTGATTCCGCCGGTCGACGGATTGACACTGGCGTTGCCGTCGGTCGGGCCAACGACGATCGTCACACTCGCCGGATTCAGCCCACCTGGGTTTGGATCGGTGTCGTTGGCCGTCACGTTGATCGTCACCGGCTGGTTCTTCCCCTCGGTCACTGAGTCGTTGACGGCATTCGGGGCGGGGTAATTGCGAATGAGCGTGACCGTGGCCACGTTCGAAACGCCTCCGCTGACGTCCTGTTCGTCGTAGGTGAAACTGTCGCTACTGACGAAACCGGCTCCCGGTGTGTAGGTGACCACCCCCGCCGCGTTGACGCTCACGATGCCCGCGCTGGGCTGGCTGACGATCGCCACGCTGGCGGGATTGATGGCGCTGTTGCCCGGCAGGTCATTCGACAACACCTGAATTTGCACCGAATGGCCCGGAACCACGATCGCCAGGTCGTTAACAGCCAGCGGCGGCTGGTCGACCTTCTGCACATTGACGGTCACAACCGCTGATCGTGAGACGTCGCCGAAATTATCCAGCACGGTGTAGGTGAAGCTGTCGGTGCCAAAGAAGTTCGGGTTTGGAGTGTATGTCACCAGGCCGGTGTTTGGGTCGATCACCGCGGTGCCATGTGCGGGCTGCGTGACAGCGAGCGAACTCGGCACCACGGCGCCGCCGAAGGCGGTACCCGTTTCGGTGTCGTAGGTGTCGGCCAACAGGTTGAGGCCCGCGAGGGGCTGGTTTTCCAGCGTGTTTGCCGAAGCGTCCTGGGCGACCGGCGCGTAGTGAGTCGTGCCATAGACGTTCAACTGCCAATCGGTAAAGGTCGCGCCACTGCTGAGCGGGTTCGGGTCCGACACCTGGAGCGTCCAAGTACCCGACACGTTCTCGCCCCAATCACGCGTGGACGTAAACACCCAGCCGGTGTAAGCGGTGCCGTTGTCGGTTGCGCGCTGCAGGGCCATGACCGACTGGGTGCCGTTGGGCGAGGTGAGCGTGACTTGCAGATCGCCGCGGTTCTTGGCGGTGGCGTCGAGCACCACTTCAACGTGCTCGGCGTGTAGATTGAGGCCCGACAGGGTTACCGAACTGGTGACGCCGCCCGGTCCGACGGGTACAGCCTGGTTGACTGCAACCACGTTCGAGTCGATCTGCTGTTCCGGCAACAGGTTCGTCCAGGTCTTGGCGAGGTTGACGGCGGCCGCGGCATTGATCGCGCCAAAGCCGTACTTGTAGTTGATGTGGTAAGGAGTGTAGTTTACGCCGTCTGTCGTGAAGCTGGCGCTGTTGCCAGTCCACCCCGGATCAGTGGGGTCGTTTTCGGTGGCCGATTGGGCCAGAATCATTTGCACGTCGCGGTAGCTCAGCTTCGGGTTGGCGGCGAGCATCAGCGCGACGACGCCCGATACCAGAGGCGCGGCTGCCGAGGTGCCGTTGAAGCCGTTGGCGTCGGCGGTGACATAGCTTGCTTTGAGCGTTGGCGGAGTGGTGGCGTTGTTGTCGGTGACATCGGTGGTAGGGACGCCGCGTTCATCGGTCGCGCCGACGAAGTCGTTGCCTGTGTAGGCGCTCACAAGTAGCGCTGCGCCGGGGTTGGAATAAACGGCCTGCTTGCCGGAGTCGTCGATGCCCGCCACTGCGATCACGAACCGCGAATTGGCGTCGGCGTCGTAGTTCACGTTGCTCTGTGACTGGTTTCCGTTGCCTGACGCGAAGACGTAAATGTTGCCCAGGCCGTCGCGTCCGAACGTGGCCCCGTCCTGGTAGGCGGCCAGCGTCAATGGGTCCTCGATTCCCAGGTTTCCGGAGCTGCTGACCACGCCGGGACCCCAACTATTGTTGTAGATATCGATCTGTTGGTTATCGAATTCGACCGCGTTGGCGAAGGTTTGAGGGCTTACTGTGCCACCGATCAGGCGGATACCGGCAATGGTGGCGTTGGGAGCGGCGCCGCTCACGCCGATGCCGTTATTTCCGGCGGCGGCGGCGACCCCCGCCACTTCGGTGCCGTGGTCGTTTTCCGTTCCGGCGATCGGCGCCGGCGGCGTGGGATTGGGATTGTTCTCCAGGAAGTTGTAGCTCAACGCCGCGTCGTAATTCGGCGCCAGGTCGGGGTGCGCGGCGTAGACGCCCGTGTCGACGATGCCAATCACCACACCCTTGCCCGTATCGCCCTGCTGCCACACCGGCTCGACATTCGCGTCGGCGCCCTTCACGCCGCGCGGCACACCGGTATTAAGCAGGCTCCACTGCTTCGGAAAGAGCGGGTCGTTGGGCGGCACCGTGAACGAATCGGGCACTTCGTTGACCGGCACCAACGGAAATGCATAGCTATAGCCTTGCAGACCCGACAATTCGCTCTGTGCGGTCGCGGCGTCGACGTTGCTTGGAAAGCTAATGATGCCCGTGTTCTTGATCAAGCCGGTGGCCCCCAACGACGTCGCCCCAATCTCGCTTGCCAATTGCGCCGGCGAATAGCCGTCTTGATAGCCGAGGACCCACTCATGGACCTGGCTCAATTGGGCGGCCGTGAAGTTGCTCAAATTCGAGTAGTCGCGGATCGCCGCGGCCAAATCGGGCGACTGGACAGGGTCGACGAGAACCGAGCTGGGAGTCGACACCGACAGCAAACTTCGCTCTTCGAGCGTTTCGAGACGCAACCAGCGACTCGCTAGCATCGTGGCAGAACCGCCGCCCCCTCGCACTCGCCAGCCACCTCTGCGCTTCGATCGCGGCGAGTTGCCATTTCCGGCCGATTTGCCAAATATCATGAAACGCCTTCCCAAGTGAAGAACCGCGACTATCGCCGCAAACCGAAATGAGGGCGAGCATCCCTTGGCGCGCCAACGCACCAATCAAACCCCAATTCGCAGAATAACTTCCCGCTACATCGCCCGCAACGATTTTCCGGATTTTGAGTTACCGGATTTCGCCGGATCGTGCCGAAGGTCCGCTCCCCCATGGTCCGGTTGACCTCGTAGACGGTCGGCTGCTCGCCGAAAGGATCAGATTCGCGATTCCCGTACGATACGCATTCCAACGCTGCACTAGGCGTTGCACAAACATTGGTTCAGGAAAGACTTGCGGCGATCTCAACCACCTTTTTTGTCCTTCAACGCCTGTTCGACCACGTCGTCGAGCTGCTTCAGCCCGGCCTGCCGGTCGACCTCGTAATGACCGACATGATAATGGACGATTTTGCCGTCGGGTCCCACGACGACGACCAGTGGCAACGTGGCTCCCACGAGCCTCGGGTCGCCGAATTGCTTGATCAGGCTGCCGCCATCGAGGACGATTGGGTAGCTGAGGTTCATGAAACTCTTGAGCTTGCGCACGCCCGCCGCGACCGTCCCCCGAGTCGCCTCTTCATTCAAACGTCCATCCACCGCGATGCCGTAGACCTTGGCGCCTTCAGTCTTGCGGCGGCTGTAAAGGAACTCCAGGTAACCAACCTGGCCGTACGGTTCCTCAAGCGGTTCATTTCGATAATCCCAGAAATGAAGGACTGTGACGTTCCCCTTCAAGTCTTCGTTTGTCAGCTTGTCTGAGCCCAGGCCGGCGGCCGTGAATTTGCCGACTTCTTGTCCCTCAAACTTGTCGCTCAGGTCAGCGACCGCATCCGCCCGCCCCGCTTGCAGTTCCAGATCGCGCGCCGCCGCGCGGACGATCTTCGCCAACGGCCCGTTGGATGCAGTCTTTTCGGCCGACGGCAAATGATCTGCCAACGCTTGCCGTTGGTCGGGGGTCCATGCCTCTTCCTCAGTTCTGGGCGGGCGATTCAACTTGTCGCGCAGCGCGATCATGGCGGCGAAGCTCGCTTGTGCCGCCGCCCATTCGTCGGCCGCCATCGGCTCAGCGGCAGCCAGCCGTAGTTGTAAGCGGTACTCTGTTCCCTGGTTCATGAACACTCGCTCGTCGCAGCCAACCACCAACGGCGACGATCGATCGAGCCAGAGCGTACGTTTGGGCCCGAACTTGTTGTGTGCCTGCACTTGCCACGTTTCGCGACCGGAGATTTTCTTTTCGCCGTCGATTCGAAACTTCAAGTCGTCGCGATCCCAGGCCACGTCGACGGCCGGCTCCGCCGGCACGATGACGAGTGGTGCCACGAGCGGGATCACGCTACGTCCGCCGCCGTAGTCGTAGAGTAGCGCCGGGCCAGGCACACCCGCCGTCAGGCCTTCGGCGTCGAGCGACAACTCGCCGAAGCGTTCTGGCCAGGGCCAGTGTCCCTGGCCCCGCTCGTCGACGAGCCAATAGAATTTCGTTCCAGACTCGCCGGCCTCCGCCACCCAAAGCGTTAGCTCGAAGGTCTTCGATGGGTCAGCCGGGGCGCGGCCGGCCTGCAACTCGGCGACGCTTCCGCGGTAGAGCAACTGCGTGCCCGGCTTGAGCGCATTTTCATTGGCCGCTAGAGCAACGGTCCAGAGTGCGGAAACCGTGGCAGTCGCCGCCAAGGGGGTCAGCCAGTTGCGCATTGCGAAAACCTCGTGCGGTGGGGAATTTGAAAAGCGAGGAAGACAGCAATCGAGGAAAAGCCGTGCCTCGCGTGAGGGTATTTCGAAGCGATCAATGCAAATGGTGATTATAGCCAGCCGAAGCTGCGCTCGCCAGTAAATGACCCAGTCTTCCGTTACGCGGCCTTAGGCCCAAAGCAATCGAAGCTGCAAGCCCGCTGATGCCAAACATGGCACTCAGCCAGCCTGATCGCTAGACTAAGAGCCGTGCGATGACACATTCATGTTGGGCGTGTGTCGCCTTTCGCGGTGCGAAAGGCTGCGATAGGCCGACGACGGGAAAGCGACATGGATAGCGCCGAACGCGCCACGATCGACCATTTGCTGGCGCTTGCGCGCGAAGGCAATGCGGCGCCGCGCGAGCGGCTGTTCGAATCGTGCCGGAGTTACTTGGGGCTGGTGGCCCGCGCCCAACTCGAAAGCTGGCTGCAAGCCAAGGTCGACGCTTCCGACCTGGTGCAGCAGTCGCTGCTGGAAGCACACCGCGATTTCGACCGCTTCGAGGGACGGACCGAGGCCGAGTGGCTGGCCTGGTTGCGGCACATCCTATCGAATAACGCTGCCGACCTGGTCCGACACTACCGCGGCACACAGAAACGGCAAGCGCGGCGCGAGATGCCGCTGCGGCATGCGGCCGACGACTCCCAGGCGTTCGGTGCCGCCGAGCCGGCCGCGCGCGATCCGACCCCCAGCCAACAATTGATTTGCCGCGACCGCGACTTGCAGCTCGCCGAGGCGCTCGAACGGCTCTCATCCGACCATCGTGAGGTGATCGTGCTGCGGAACCTCCAGCGGCTCCCTTTCGACGCAGTGGCCGAGCAAATGGGCCGCTCGCGCCCGGCGGTGCAGATGCTTTGGGCACGGGCGATCAAGAAGCTGCGGCAGGAATTGGATGTCACGATCGGCGATTCGACGTTTAACAATGTATGAACGCGAACATTCGCGACGAACCGGAAGGCGACGCCGACGAACAAGCCTCTTTCGAGGTGCTGGCCGAGTACCTCGACGGGTTACAGACGGGCGCGCCCTCGAAACGGCACGTCGTGCTGCGTGAGCGGCCCGATCTGGCCGCCGTGCTCGACTGCCTCGACGCGCTCGATCAATTTGCCCGGCCGTCAACCCCCGGCGTGCTGCAGCCCGGGGTAGCGATCGCCGAAGCGAGGACGCTCACGTTTGACTGTGCAGTTTCGGATCAGAAACGGATTACGCTGGCTCCTTCGTCGCAGTTTGGCGATTACGAACTGCTGGGCGAATTGGGCCGCGGCGGTATGGGGGTCGTCTTCAAGGCCCGCCAGAACAGCCTCGGCCGCACCGTGGCATTGAAGATGATTCTCGCCAGCCACCTGGCTTCCGCGGACCAGGTTCGACGCTTTGCCGCGGAGGCCAAGGCCGCCGCCGGCCTGCGCCACTCGCACATCGTCCGGCTCTTGGATTCGGGCGAAGTCGGCGGTCAACCGTATCTGGCGATGGACTACATCGAAGGCAGCAACCTCTCGGCGCTTACAGCACACGGGCCGGTCGATCCTCAAACTGCCGCGCGGCTGGTCGCTTGCCTGGCCCAGGCCGTCGAATACCTGCACCGCCAGGGAGTGATCCATCGCGACCTTAAGCCCTCAAACGTGCTCATCGATGCCGAAGGCCAGCCGTACGTCACCGATTTTGGTTTGGCCAAACTCCGCGACGCCAATGACGGCCTGACGACGACCGGGGTAGTGGCCGGAACGCCCAGCTATATGGCCCCTGAGCAAGCCGCCGGCAAGGGGGGCGTGACACCGCTCGCCGATGTCTACAGCTTGGGGGCCGTGCTCTACGAGTTGCTCACAGGCCGACCACCGTTCGTGGGTGAAAGCCCCATCGACGTTTTGATCCAGGTGCTGGAGCGCGAGCCCACACACCCCCGGCAGTTGAACCGCTCAGTCCCTCGGTCGTTGGCCACAATCTGCCTTAAGTGCCTCGAAAAGTCTCCTGGCAACCGCTACACCTCCGCCGGTGCGCTGGCCGAGGACCTGGAAAGGTACTTAAGAGGAGATATCGTCGAAGCCCGTGCGGCAGGCACATGGCAGCGATTGCGACGCTGGGCGCGTCGGGAGCCGGCGCTCGCTTCGCGGCTGGGCGCCTTCGTGCCGTTCTACACCGTCGAGGCCGTGAACTACTGGGTCTTGCACCTGATGGATCGGAACTTCCACTACCAGGCCACGGCCATCTTGCTGGCCTGGGTGGCGGCGTCGTTCGTATGCCAGAGGCTGATGCGGCGGCCTGATTGCCAGAATGTAGTCCCCTTCGCCTGGGGAGCCATCGACGTGCTGGCGCTGTTCCTGTTGCTGATCATCGGCGATGGTCTCGTCAGCGCCTTGTTGATCGGATTTCCATTGCTGGTCGTCGCCGCCGGGCTTTGGTTCCTCGTGCGGCTGGTTTGGTTCATGACGGCACTGACCGTGCTGGCGTACGTTTCCTTGACCGTCGTTTACCATCTCGGCGAATCCGGTTCGGAGAAATATTTCCATCTTGACCATGATGATCACATTTTTTTCGTCGCAGGCCTGATGGTGATGGGGGCTGCCGTGGCCTACCAGGTGCAGCGCGTCCGCGCCTTGAGCCGCTATTATGATGGTATGAGAAAATGAGAACGGGCCGCTCAGGTACCCAAGACCAAGGCCCAAGAGATTGCCCCGAAACTGGACGCAGATGGCACACCCGCTCGCCTCAAACGACGAACGCCCCCACACGCCCACGCGATTCCAGTTCGGCATGCGCGCCATGCTGCTTTGGGTGGCTGCGTTGGCCGCGCTCTTTGCCGTGCTAGGCAAAGTGGAACCGGTTTGGCAGGTGGTGATCGTGTGGTTCGTGGTGCTTGCGGCGGCTCACGTGGTGGCGAACGCATGGGGAAGCCGATTCGGCGGCCGGCCGCGGCATGCCGAGCCGTACCTCGATGTGGCGAGCGAGGGGAGTGAGCCCCCCGGTGCCGGATCAAGGCGCATTCCGCCTCATTTCGCGCCGGCCACAAGGCTCTGCGAAACTGCCCGCCTGGGTCGCACGCCTTTGGCCTTGGCCCTGCTCGGCGTGCTGGTGGGTGGTTCGCTGGGGACAACCCTCTTCGCGATGGTGTCCTGGGAGCGCAGCGGTTTCGCGGGCGTGATCGTCGCGGGCATCTCCTCATCGGTCGTGGGCGGCTTGCTGGCCTTCCTGAGCTGCAGCTTTATCCAGACCGCCATTCAAGCGATTCATGAAGCGGCCAACCCAATAGAGCCGGCCGAAGAGTCTCACTCCTTCAAAGAACAGCGACTGAGAGACGAAGTAGCTTCGGACCGAACTGAGAAGTGACAACTCACGCCGAGAGCCTGGCCAGCCTTATGACGCTGAATTTCCAGCGATTTGAAAATGTCTCATTGATGGCCGCGTGAAGTAAAGGGGGAATAGGCGGGGCCGCATGATCGATACCACCGGCGAAAGCCCTTCAGGTGGTGTGTAGCACGCGCGGTGTAATTTGACGTTCCGTTTCTGCGTTGTATGTTTTCTGGGCGGCTGCGCGCCTGACTTCAATAGGTAGCCGAAGTCGTGGAACTTCCGGTCGGAACACTCGCAAGTTCCGCTACAGGATCATGGGGAAGATGCCATGCATGGTTTGACACTTCGCGCCGCCCTCGGCGCCGCGCTATTCTCCGGCGCTCTTTCGCTTTGCACCGCGGCGGTTCCTCGGGAGCAGGTTCCTTGGGAACCACTGGGGCATAGCACCGAGAACCGGCCGATCGAGTTCGTCCAGCTCGGCCAAGGCGAACAAAATGTGCTGGTGGTCGGGGGGATGGCTGGTGACGATTTTCAAAGTATTGCACTCGCCGAAAGACTCGCGGCTCACCTGGTCCGTTATCCCACCTGGTTGGCAGGCCTCAAAGTAACCATCGTCCGCGACCCGAACCCGGACGGCCGCGCTCGACGAACGCCGGCCAACGCCCACGGCGTCGAGATCGACCGCAATTTCCAGACGCGACGCTGGCGGAAAGTGTCGGTCAACGACCGCTTGATTAGTGGGCGTGAACCTGATAGCGAGCCGGAAACCCGACTGCTCGCCGACCTGCTCGCCGACCTGAAACCGCAACGGGTGATCGTGTTGTCGAGTTCCCAAGTTCAACCCTCGCTTGCCTCCTGCGGCCCGGCCGCGAGCTGGGTTCGCCAGGTGGGTAGCGAGCTGCGTAGCGCCTCGAAACCCATCGACCCGGTTCTGGCTCCAGGTTCTTTGGCGGTACTCGCCGGCCATGATCTGGGCATTGCGACCGTGGTGCTGCGTTTGCCGCCAGGCAAGGAAATCGAACGCGCCTGGTCCAATTACAAGCGCGCGATGCTTGCGGCCGTCAGCACCGGTTCAAGCAGCGAAACGACCGCGCCCGCATTGACCATCGCGCCGACGTCGACCGCGGCGGAGTTTACTCCCGAAGCGGTGAGTGATGCGTCGACACAAGGCCAGGAATCTAAAGTATTGACCTACGATGAGCTGGCCGGCGCGACGTCCCTGGTACCGGTTACCGGCCGACGTCAGGCGGCGCCAGAAGACGATGCGCCGGCTGCGGTTGCTTCGGTACCCATGTCGTCGCCCTATTCAGCTCCGGCCAATTCCAGGGAGACTCGTCCCACCGCCACGACAACGGCAGCCAAGGCGCCACCGGTTACCCAGGTGCGACTTGAGCGCTTGCCGACGATCGATCGAACTCGGCCCGCGGTCCGCCCCAGGCAACAGGAGCCGATTCCGTTCTATCCCGATACGGGCATGTAGCTGGCCGAGCCAAAAACCGCGTTACAAACGGCCGAAAGCCCGCTTATGGAAAATCGTGCCCAATTAAGCGCCGACGGGCTCGCGGTCCAAAGCGCGTCGTACACTGACGTGTGAGCGCTGCGCCTTGAGGCAGGTTTGCCTGAACGTTTCCGGGCGCGACACACCCGACAGCCGAAAGGTTTCGACCTTGCCTTTGAAAAAGATCAGTTCGCCGCACGGATACCACTCTTGGCCGGGCAACACCTGCACTTCGATCGCATCGAACTGATCGAGCGAGACCTCGCCGTAGATCTTGCCCGACGTGCCGTGCTCAATGACCACCCGACGGTTGGTCAGCCGATATCGACGACACGCGGGATTCGAAATATAAACTCGCGGGATCGGCCCCAACTTGGGTAGAAAGACGAAGCAAGGCAGCAGCATCAAGAAGTAGAGGGGGAGGATCAAAGGGACCGAAGCCAAGGCGATCAATCGGCCGACTGTGACGGGCACACCGCAGATCGTCACCCCCGGCTTCAATAGGTACCAGCGGCCGAACATCCTCCCCTCCCACCTGGCGCCCAATGTGGGCCAGACGGTCATGATCGTCATCTCGCCCTGTCCGGGGGGTGACACTCCGGCAATCGCCTGCTTCATCTC
>Ga0265331_10000170_pt1 | contig 80298 bp, 74 predicted proteins | sample 41923metaG_FD_202088 | JGI IMG/M metagenome (GOLD analysis project Ga0265331, IMG submission 202088) | Rhizosphere microbial communities from Carex aquatilis grown in University of Washington, Seatle, WA, United States - 4-19-23 metaG | ecosystem: Host-associated > Plants > Roots > Rhizosphere... | reverse complement strand
GATTTCTTCATGGCGTTGCTTTCCTTCGTGGATTCGACACCCCGAGCCTATCGGCTCAAGGCGAGCAACGCCTACCGCCCATTTTCAACAGCGGCCGGGACATCCCCCATCCGCACGGCGTACAAGGCGTACACGGCCGAAACCATCGCTGCATTTCTCGACGGTCTGACGGAAGACGCCCGCCGATCGTTGGACGATGCCTTCCGCTCCCACCTGGAAACCCTGCCCGGCGCCACAATCATCACCACGTATTTTGCCGGTGGCGAATCTTGGCATACGGTCCCGGTGATACGGGCGGAGGCCGTCAAGTTTCTCCCCGAACGCTGCCCAGATTTCCGCCTTCCCTCGATAGCGGATTTTGCCGAAGCGCGCGGGACACCAAATTTCGACGCCATTGAGCGCGAGTATCTAGAACTCTCTAATTCGTCGTAGCCGTCAAGAACCCCAACAATACAGCGCCTCCGTTTCCGAGGGATGAAAATCAAATCGGGCCGAAGGCGCTTTTTCATGTGGTGAAAGAGGAATAATCCACGCGGAATATATCGGGTTGCCCTAAAATGGAAGGTAGTATCATACGATCTCCACCATTCCATTTTTCGGCCGCACAACCCGATTTTCACATTCCGCATTATTCCTTAACTTTCACAATATGAAAAATGCACTTACTAAATTCCAGTATGTTTATGTGTCGTCGCACACGAATCAGACCATGCTTGTCGGCAAGCTTCTTGAGGTTTGAATTCTCGACTATTCCGACATTTCCAACGATTTCGACCCGGAAACCGAAGAGTACACGGAAATATACCAATGGCTCGCATTCACGAATTTCGATGAAATCGACTATGAACGGCTCACTGCCGCATGAATACCCGTGTTATCGAGCGAATACGGGACTTGGGTCGGCATGACCTCATTTTGAAGCCACTATGACCTGTACGTATACCCGGAACTCATTAGCGCACTATTCGGATTGAACGTCAGCTACGAGGACATCCATAAACTCAAATAGCGGCATTTTGCCGTCATATTCGCTTCTGGCAAACGAGATGGCGGGACCCACCCATATAAATCGGGACCAGAATCTGATTCATTGGCAACTTTCCACCGATTTGGTATGGATGGGTAAAGCACGTCCATTGGAGCCGCTCCCCATGTCCGATAAGCAACTCACGTTGGCCGCACTGCTGAAACAGCAGGAGGAATTGTCCGAGAAGATCCGCCAGGCGAAGGCGGCCGAACTGGAAAGCTGCCGCGCCGACGCGCTCGCCCTAATCCGGGAGCGCGGCTTCACCCTGGCAGAAGTTTTCCCCGATCTTGCCGTTACCGGCACCGCCCGGCGGGCACGCAAAGCCCCGGATGCCTCCTCGACCGATGGCCGTGCCACCGTTCCCCCGAAGTACCGGAACCCTGAAAATCCGGCTGAAACCTGGACGGGGCGTGGGCGGCAGCCGAAATGGGTGGCTGCAAAGCTCGCGTCTGGAACTGTCCTCGAAAGCATGAAAATCATTTGACGTGCAAATTATAGATGTAAAAAATATGGCAGTCGGGAAGGAAGATAACTCAAAGAACGGCAACAGCATTTAATATTCCATCCATCGTAGCGGCAAAGCTTTCCTCCGCTTGTTTCTCTTCGATAGGGACGCGCTTACTTTGTATTTTTACGCCGATTAGGCGGTAAATCGGCAATGCAATGGACGGAAATGGCACTGTTGCAAACATTGTCATATTATATTCATTTTGCCATGACGCGAGCCACTTTCTTCCTGAGCAGTCACGGAGTAATACAACCGTATTCGCCAACAGCTTTCGAGAGATATCAGCGCGGATTTTTCGGTTGTGTCGGCGGAAAAGTTCTACCCGGTTTTTCCCCTCTGCCGCAATGAAGAACGGCAAGTCACAAAACTTTGTGAAGCTTGCCCGCTCCAAGCTTCCGGGCGCGGCGGCATTCAATATATCCATCACGCAATTTGGGTCCGAAGGATAGTTGTACTGACGCCACGAACAGCCAATCACCATTTCCGGATCGACCTCCTCCGTCTTCGATTCTTCAATATGAGAGAATTTGAGGCCGGGAAGCATGTACTCAACATAGGATGACGGATTAGTATACCCGAAAGGACTCCGGTACACGCTTTTTCCGCTGAGGGTCCTGTCAAGAGTATCCTTGAATTGAACAAAGTTTATACACGCTTGTCTGCTGTCGAACTCGTCTCCTGAGATCGGGATATTTCCACCAAGTAGGCGGGACGCCTCATCGAAGAAATTTAGAAGGCCGCATCGCAAACGCAATGAATATATAACGCGTCCGACATCAAACGGGAATTCAATATTATTCACGATATTCTCCATGGATTATACTATGGACTGTTCTTGCGGTTTCGATAATGACGAATTGAGTGCAAGGCGATATTTGTCCGACAGTTTCTTAATGTCGCTGTCATCGTCGGATGGACCGAAAACGCAAATGGGGCCATATGGTTTTCCGTCAGCCGTAACAATTACGCCTACCTTTAGAATATCCCGATTAAACATTGTGGCGATGCTGAAAGCTTCATCCTTGTTTATGCAGGCTTGAACAAGGAGGTGCGGTTTCCAATAAATGAAATCGAAGCACATGTATGAAATAATAAAAAACAGGAATGCCGCCGCTTTTTTCTGATCCTTCACCGCTGCTCTTGCGAAATCGAGCATATCCAGCAATGTTTTTGCGAGCTTGAGGGCCTTTGCGTCGCGCTCGTGTGTGTTTTGAGCACGGGAGATGTCCTCAATAATTTCATTTGCCAATTTGGCCGCTTCGGAAATCCATACCGCCTTATTCATAGTCACCTCATCATAGATGGGGATGGAAAGGATGGCCGGTTGTGCACACCGGCCATCCCCATGCCCCGAGAAAAGGAAGTGCCGTTGTTTACGACGCATCACGAAAAGCGACACGTTCGCTAACCCACGCGCTCACCTCAGACAACAACCACGCGACACGATTGGGGCCAAGCTGTACCCGCTTCGGGAATTTGCCGGCGGCTTCGAGCCGTGCGATGTGCTGGGGTGTGTACGGGATACCACAGACCGTCCTCAACTCCTTCTTGGATACGAGCCTCTTATCAAACTGAGCCATCGGACCACTCCCTGAAAAGGGAGCATCGCGATGCCCCGGATGGAAAAAGACCGTACCGGTAGGCGGAAGGATGGTAGCGCCACCCGGCCGGAGGTGTCGAGAGCTTGGCCCGGTTATATGTGCCCCTTGCCCCGCTTTGTGCCCCGGACGCTGGCACGGGGGCACACCCCTCGACGCATTCGCCGAAAGGCAGAGAAGCGGCCGGATGTCGCAAGATGCCCCGGTTTGTACCCCACTGGCGTTTTGTGCCCCCATTTGTGCCCCGAAGCAGCCCAAAAAGCGAAAAGGCCTCTAGGTTTCCCTAGAAGCCCTTGAAAACATTGGTGTGCCCGCCGGGACTCGAACCCGGGACCCCATGATTAAAAGTCACGTGCTCTACCGACTGAGCTACGGGCACGAAGGGGGCGAACCATAGGGAGGCGGCGGCCCGCGGTCAATCCGCGATGTGGGAACTCCCACCGCCCCTCCCCGGTTCATTTCACATCGGCGGCGACCCGCATGCGGACGATCTTGTCGGGGACCGAGACCACGCCGCCGTCACCCTCGCCCTTGGTGATCTTGTCGACGTTGTCCATGCCCTCAATCACCCGGCCCCAGTTGGTGTACTTGCCGTCGAGGTGCGTCGCCGTTCCCAGCATGATGAAGAACTGCGAATCGGCGCTGTTGATCTGGGAGGTGCGGGCCATGCCGACCGCCCCGCGGGTGAAGGTGTCGCCGTTGAACTCGGCCGCGATCTTCTGCCCCGAACCACCCTCGCCCGTGCCCGTCGGATCGCCGGCCTGGGCCATGAATTTGGGAATCACCCGGTGGAACACGGTGCCGTCATAAAAGCCCTTGCGCACCAGTTCCTTGATGCGGGCGACGTGGCGGGGCGCCATGTCGGGGTGCATCTCGATCACCACCGTACCCCACGCCAGTTCCAGGATCAGCGTGTTCTCGGGATCGAAGGCGGCGGCGGGGCGCGCCGCCAGCAGCATGACGGCGGCGACGGCGAAGGTCAGCGTCTTCCACATTCTCATGGTCACTCCTTGGCGTCGGCGGCCACTTGCAGGCGGATGATGGTATCGGGGTCGTCGACGACGCCGCTGCCGTCGCGCCCGCGCTTGATCGCGTCGACATGGTCCATGCCGTCGCTGACCTGGCCCCAGACCGAATACTTGCGGTCGAGGTGCGACGCAGCCTTGAACACGATGAAGAACTGCGAATCGGCCGAATCGGGGCTGGCCGAGCGCGCCATCGAGCAGGTGCCGCGCACGTGCTTCTCCTTGGAGAACTCCGCCTTCAGCTTTTGGCCGGAGCCGCCGGTGCCGGTGCCGGTGGGGTCGCCGCCCTGGGCCATGAAGCCCTCGATGACCCGGTGGAACGGCGTGCCGTCGTAGAAGCCCTGGCGGGCCAGCTCCTTGATGCGGGCGACGTGGTTGGGAGCCAGGTCGGGGCGCAGTTCGATCACCACGCGCCCGTCCTTCAGGTCCATGTACAGGGTGTTCTCTGGTTCCATCTTCAGTCCTCGTTCAGCGCGGCTGCTGGGCGAAACGCTCGGCCAGCATGACCTTGACCCTGGGGCTGACGAACGCCGAGATGTCGCCGCCGAGCCAGCCGATCTCGCGGACGAAACGCGACGAGATGAACTGGCAGCGCTCGGACGCCATCAGAAACAGGGTCTCCATGTCGGGGGCCAGATGCGCGTTCATTCCCGCCATCTGGAACTCGTATTCGAAATCCGACACCGCCCGCAAGCCCCGGATGATCAGCCGCGCCTCGCATTCGCGGGCGAAATGGACCAGAAGGTTATCAAACGGACGCACCTCGATGATCGCGCGATTGCCGCGGGCCAGGGTGGCGACCTCCTCCTTGACCATGGCGACCCGGGTGGCGTGGTCGAACAGCGGGTTCTTTCCGGCGTTCTCGGCCACCCCGACGATCAGCCGGTCGACCACCTTGGCGGCGCGCCAGACGATGTCCAGATGGCCGTTGGTAATCGGGTCGAAGGTGCCGGGATAGAGTCCGACGCGCTCAGCCATTTTCGTCTCCGGGCAGGGAAGTGTCGTCTCCTTCGGCGTCGTCGTCGATGATGTCGTCGCCCTCTTCGCCGGAGCCGTTGATGTCGCACAGGCGGGCGGCGGAGACCACCCGTTCGCCGTCGGCGGTGCGTAGCAGCATGACGCCCTGGGTCTTGCGCCCGGCGGTGCGGATGTCATTGACCGGCATGCGGATCAGCTTGCCGCCGTCGCTGACCAGCATGATCTCGTCCGAATCCTCGACCGGGAACGAGGCCACCACCGGACCGTTGCGCGCCGACACCTCGATGTTGGCGATGCCCTGGCCGCCGCGGCCGGTGATGCGATAGGCGTAGGCCGAGGTGCGCTTGCCGAAGCCGTTCTCGGTGATGGTGAGGATGAACTGCTCTTCGGCGGTCATGCGCTCGCAATCCGCCGCCGCCAGGTCGCCCCTCAGGAAGGAATCGCGGGTCTCGCTGTCGAAGTCGACGTGCTTCAGGATCGACATGCTGATGACCTCGTCGTCGGCCTCCAGGCGGACGCCGCGCACGCCGGTGGAATCGCGGCCCTTGAACACGCGGACCTCCGGCACGGCGAAGCGGATGGCCTTGCCGCGGCGGGTGGCGAGAAGGACGTCGTTGTCTTCCGAACAGGTCTGCACCGCGATCAGGCGCTCGCCCTCGCCCAGCTTCATGGCGATCTTGCCGTTGGCGCGGATGTCGACGAAATCGGACAGCATGTTGCGGCGCACGTCGCCCTTCGAGGTGGCGAACATGACGTGCAGATTGCCCCAGGTCTCCTCATCCTCCGGCATCGGCATCACCGTGGATATGGTCTCGCCCTCGCCGATCGGCAGGAGGTTGACCATCGCCTTGCCGCGCGCCTGGGGCGTGCCCAGGGGCAGGCGGTAGACCTTCATCTTGTAGACCAGGCCGGTCGACGAGAAGAACAGCACCGGCGTATGGGTGTTGGCGACGAACACCTGGTTGAGGAAATCTTCCTGCTTGATGTTCATGCCCGAGCGGCCCTTGCCGCCGCGCTTCTGGGCGCGATAGGCCGACAGCGGCACCCGCTTGATGTAGCCGGTGTTGGTCACCGTCACCACCATGTCCTCGCGGGCGATCAGATCCTCGATGTCGGCCTCGAATTCGTTGTCCTCGATCCGGGTGCGCCGGGGAGTGGCGAATTGCTCGCGGATCTCCAGCAATTCCTCGCGCAGGACCTCGAGCAGGCGCGGCCGCGACGACAGGATCAGCAGGAATTCCTCGATCTGCCGGCCGATGTCGCGGAGTTCGTCGCCGATCTTGTCGCGTTCGAGGCCGGTCAGGCGGTGCAGGCGCAGGTCGAGGATGGCCTTGGCCTGGGCCTCGGACAGGTGGTAGCAGCCGTCGACGATGCCGCGTCCCGGCTCGTCGATCAGGCGGATCAGCGGCTCGACGTCGCCCACCGGCCAGGCGCGCGCCATCAGCTTCTCGCGGGCGGTGCCGGGATCGGGAGCGGCGCGGATCAGGGCGATGACGGCGTCGATGTTGGCCACCGCGATGGCCAGGCCGGCCAGGACGTGGGCGCGGTCGCGCGCCTTGCCGAGATCGTGGGCGGTGCGGCGGGTGATCACCTCCTCGCGGAAGGCCAGGAAGGCGGTGATGATGTCCTTGATCGGCATCATCACCGGCCGGCCGCCGTTCAGCGCCAGGGCGTTGACCCCGAATGAGCTTTGCAGCGGGGTGAAGCGGTAGAGCTGGGCCAGGACCACGTCGGCGATGGCGTCGCGCTTGATCTCGACGACCACGCGGACACCGTCGCGGTCGGATTCGTCGCGCATCTCGGCGACGCCCTCGATCCGCTTGTCGCGCACCAGTTCGGCGATCAGCTCCAGCATCCGCGCCTTGTTGACCTGGTACGGCACCTCGGTGACGATGATCGCCTCGCGGTCCTTGCGAACCTCCTCGAAATGCACCTTGCCGCGCATGATCACCGAGCCGCGGCCGGTGAAATAGGCGGCGCGGATGCCGGCGCGCCCGAGGATGACGCCGCCGGTGGGGAAGTCCGGGCCGGGCACCAGCTCCATAATCCGCTCGGGCGTGATGTCGGGATCGTCGATGGCGGCGCAGCAGGCGTCGATCACCTCGCCCAGATTGTGGGGCGGAATATTGGTGGCCATGCCGACGGCGATGCCGCCGGCGCCGTTGACCAGCAGGTTGGGAAAGCGCGCCGGCAGCACCGTCGGCTCGATCGTCGAATCGTCGTAATTGGCCTGGAAGCTGACGGTATCCTTGTCGATGTCCTCGATCAGCGAATGGGCCGAGCGGGCCAGCCGGGCCTCGGTGTAGCGCATCGCCGCCGGCGGGTCGCCGTCCATCGAGCCGAAATTGCCCTGCCCGTCGATGAGCGGCAGGCGCATCGAGAATTCCTGCGCCATCCGCACCATGGCGTCGTAAATGGCGGCGTCGCCGTGCGGATGGTATTTGCCCATGACGTCGCCGACGATGCGCGCCGACTTGCGATAGGCCTTGTTGAAGTCGTACCCGTTCTCCTTCATCGCATAGAGGATGCGACGATGAACCGGCTTGAGGCCGTCGCGCACGTCGGGGAGCGCCCGCGACACGATCACGCTCATGGCGTAATCGAGGTACGAGCGTTTCATCTCCTCTTCGATGGTGACGGGAGTTATGTCGAAATTCGGCGACGAAGGAGGAGTGGCCAACGGGCGGATCCGTTCACGATGGGAATAACCCAGAGATTGGGGATGGCATGGCTGCCACGCGGCGGCACGCTACCAGATATCGTGATCGGCGACAACTCCGTGACGGCGCCCGTCGAAAGAGGAACCGCCCCTCTTCCGCCCCGTGGGGACGGCCTGAATTCCCCCACCCCTTTCGAGATCGCCGTTTGCGCCCGCGGCTCAACCGTCCGCGCCAGAGTCCCCCCTCCCAGCCCTTGATACGATTGCGCGTCGAGGCCCCCATTCGGGTCAGGGAGAAAAGAGACATGCGCGTGATCGTTGCGATGATGTGCGCCGCCTTGGCGGCTGGCTGCGCGGCCCAGCCCGACCGGCAGGCGGAAGAGTCCAGCCGGCCGCCGGAGGCGCTGGCGAGCGGGGTGCCGTTCCACCCCCAGGCCGGCTTCCGCTGCGGCCCGGCGGCGATGGCCTCGATGCTGGGATGGTCCGGCATCGCCGTCGCCCCCGAGGCGCTGGAAGGCCGCTTCTACGGCGACAGCCCCGATCCCCGCACCCGCCTGGAGGAGACCGCCGCCACCTACGGCCGCCTTGCCTATCCCGTCGCAGGCACCGAGCAGATGCTGACGGAACTGGCGGCCGGGCATCCCGTCCTCATCCTCGAAAACCTGGGCGTGGCCAGCCAGCCGCTGTGGAACTGCACGGTGGCGGTCGGCTACCAGGACGGCGGCGCCATCGTACTGGTCAACAGCGGCGCCCAGTCCGCCCGGCCCAAGCCGCGCCGGCTGCTGGAACGGCTGTGGGCCGAGACCGACGATTGGGGCCTGGTGGTGCTGCGCCCCGGCGAGATGCCCGCCACCGCCAGCGAGGCGGGAATGGTGGCCGCCTCCCGCGGGCTGGCCCAGGCGGGGCGGACGTGGGAGGCCGTCCTCGCCTTCGACGCGGTGCTGTCGCAATGGCCGAACGATGCGGACGCGCTGATGGGCCTGGGGGCGGGACTCTATCTGCTGGGTGACGCCCGCGGCGCCGCCGACGCCTATCGCAGCGCCGCGACGGCGGCCAAGGACCCCGCCCCCGCCCTCGACGCGCTGGCCCACGTGCAGGCCGAACTCAACCGGGCCGGCCACGACGACCTCGCCTCGGTGCCGCACAGGGCCCTGCCCAAGACGCCGCTGGAAATCTCGGACAAGGTCCAGGAGAACTGACTTTCACCGGGCCGCGCGACCGGCTAAAGTCCCCGCCGAATCGATCAAGGGAGGCGGGGACGATGGCTGGCAGCGTCAACAAGGTGATCCTATTGGGGAATCTCGGGCGCGATCCCGAGGTGCGCACCTCGCAGGATGGCTCGAAGATCGTCAACCTCAACATCGCCACCTCGGAATCCTGGAAGGACCGCGCCACCGGCGACCGCAAGGAAAAGACCGAATGGCATCGCGTGGTGATCTTCAATCCCAACCTGGCCGACATCGCCGAGCGCTATCTGAAGAAGGGCAGCTCGGTCTATGTCGAGGGCCAGTTGCAGACGCGCAAATGGACCGACCAGCAGGGCGCCGAGAAGTACAGCACCGAGGTGGTGATCGGCCGCTTCAAGGGCGAGTTGACCCTGATCGGCGGCCGTGACGGCGGTGGCGGTGGCGGTGGCGGTGGCGGTGGCGGTGGCGACTACGGCGGCGGTGGCGGCCAGCAGCGCGGCGGCGGCGGCGGTCAGCAACGCGGTGGTGGCGGCGGTGGTGGTGGCGGTGGCGGCGGTGGCTGGGAGCCGCCGGCCGACCTGGACGACGAAATTCCGTTCTGACAGGCTGCGTCAAGGCCCAAGCGGACGGTAGACAGGGCAATCGGTGAAGCCCGGCGATCAAGCCCCTCGCCCGTTCCACGGGAGAGGGAGGGGCCCAGCCGCAGGCTGAGAGGGTGAGGGAGTCGCAAGCACCGAGTCCCCGGCTCCCTCACCCTCCCACCGCCGATGGCGGCGGGCCCCTCCCTCTCCCGCGGGGCGGGCGAGGGTGATGGTGCGCCATGTCCGACGGCAGGATCGCCGGCTTCACCCTGCCCTGGGACGGTAGACGTAGCCGACGCCGCGGATGGCGTGGATGGCATCCGCGGCGACGCCGCCCTTCTTCAGTTTGGCCCGCAGCTGGCACACATGATAGTCGACGCTACGGGTTCCGACCTCCTCGTCGGCACCGATGCGGTCGAGCAGCAAGGGCCGATGGGCGACCCGGCCGGGCCTTGCCGCCATCGTCGCCAAGATCGCGAACTCGGTGACCGTCAGGTGGATGGTGCGGCCGTCATGCCAACGCAGGCATGAGTTGGCGGCATCGAGGGATGCGTCCATGAAGGTGGGGCATTCGGCCGTATCCGGCTTTCCCACAGCCCGGGTGCGGCGAATAATGCTGCGGATGCGGGCGATCAATTCGTCGGCCATGAAGGGTTTGGCGACGTAGTCGTCGGCGCCCCCGTCCAGGCCCTTGACCCGATCGGCGAGCGTGGCGCGGCCAGATAAGATCAGAATGGCGGTACCGGGATGGCGCTTTCTCAGCCAGCCTTCCAGACTGAACCCGTCCTCGCCCGGCAGGCCGATGTCGAGCACCACCAGATTGGGTTTGAGACCGCCGATCACCGCCCTGGCGGCGGCCGCGGAGGCGACCACCGTGGTAGCAAAGCCGGCGGCCGTCAAAATGCGCGCCAGCAGCAGGCGTATCTGTCGGTCATCTTCTACCACTAGGATGACGGATTCAGGCAAGTCGGCCATATTCCTGCCCCACGGGATGCCAAGCACCGCTCTACCGTTCAGCATAAAATGCAAAGGCGCCATCCCCGAATCGGGTCACCCAATGGGGCTAGTCGTCCGACCCGGACGGTCTTGGTTCGGCCCGCCAACCTATTGAATCGCGGCCTACCCCCGCCGCGACATCTGCGCCAGGGCGTGCCGCGATTCTTCCGCGAATCAGATCCCCCGCTTCTCCAGTTCCGACAGCGCCTTGGCATGGCCCTGGGCGGCGGCGCGCTTGAACCAGCGCACCGCCTGGGCGTCGTCCTTGTCGACGACGGCGCCGTGGGCGTAGGCTTGGCCGGCCATGTACTGGGCGTCGGCATAGCCGCGTTCGGCGCTGAGGCGGATGTTGAACTGGGCCAAGGTGTCGTTCTTTTCCGCCCCCTCGCCCTTGTAATACATCATCCCGATGACGAAACGGCTGGCCTCGTCGCCCATTTCCGCCGCCTTCTGGTAATAGGTGAAGGCGCGGGGCGCGTCCTTCGCAACAAGCTCGCCCTGATTGTAGATGTTTCCGAGCGATGCATAGGACTTGCGGTCGCCCAATTCCGCCGCGCGCTCGAAATACTTGATCGCCTTGTCGGCATCGCGTGGTGCGTATTTGCCGTCCCGGTAGGTGACACCCAATTGCTGCAGCGACATGACATGGCCCTGCTCGGCTGCTTCGGACAGATAGGCCAGTCCCTTGGCGTGATCGGCCGGAACCGTCCTGCCGCCGAGCATCTGGATGCCGAGAACGAACCGGGCTTGCACATCCGTCACCGCCGCCCGTTCCAGCAGTTCGACCCCCTTGCCGGGGTCTTTCGCGACGCCGTCGCCATCGATGTAAAGAGCGCCGAGCATCCGCTGCGCCCAGGCGCTGCCGGCCGCCGCCGCCGGTTCCAGCAGGGCCGCCGTCCTGGCGTGGTCGAGCGGCACGCCGACCCCTTTGAAATAGGCGTAGCCGAGCATCACCTTCGACGCCATCAGCCCCGTGTCGGCCGCCTTCTGGTACCACCCGGCGGCCTTGACCTCATCCCTCTCGACGCCCTTTCCGTTGCCGTAGAGGTAACCGATTTCGTTCATCGCCAAGGGATTTCCACGATTGGCGGCGGACTCGATTATCTTCGCTCCGGCCTCCTGGTCCTCGGGGATGCCCGCGCCTTTGACCAGCATCACCCCCAGCGCCAGCATGGCGTTGACGTCGCCCGACTTGGCGCGTTCGGCGAACCGGCGGGCGTCCTCGGGCCCCGAGCCCTGCAACAGCTGATATTGCGACGAGACACCGGTGCCCAGGGGCAGCGCGCCGGGCGCCGAAGTTCGGGCGGCGGATTGGCGGTTGGAGAGCTCCGGATCGCTGCGGATCGCCGCCTGCAGCGCGGCGACCCGCCTGGCCGGATCGGGATGGGTGCTGAGGTATTCCGGCGGCCGATTGATCGCGTACGCCGCTATCTTGCGCATGTCGCCGACGGCGCCGTTGGGATCGAAGCCGGCACGCGCCATCAGGGTCAATCCGATCCGGTCCGCCTCGGCTTCCTGGGCGCGGGAATTCGGCAGCGAAAACATCAGCTTGCTGATCGTTGCCGCCAGATCGGCACCGGCATCCGGGTCGAACTTGCGGCCGCCGTTGCTGCCCAGGACCATACCGATCTTGAGCCCGGCGAGGACGAACCGCTCGGTGATGGCTTGGCTCACGCTTTCGCGGGAATGCTGGGCCAGGGCGTGCGAGACTTCGTGGCCGATGACCCCGGCAATCTCGTCATCGGTCAGTTCCAGTCCGCGAATGAGCCCCGTATGCACCAAGATCAACCCGCCTGCCATGCAGGAGGCGTTGACTTCCTTGGTTGTGACGACGTCGACCTGCCAATTCCATTTGGCGGTCTCCGGCCGGAACACCTTGGCCTGCTCGATGATGCGCGCGGCAATCCGCCGCACCCGCGCGGTTTCCTTGGGGTTGGTGTTGAGCCGGTCCTCCGCCCGATAGTCGACCAGCATGCGCTGGTGGATAACCGTCGCCTGGGCGATGACGGTCTCCTCGTCGACCATCATGTACTGGTTGCGGCCGGTGACCGGGGCAGTGATTACCGTGCAGGCGGCTGCCAGCAGAAAAATAGCGCCGAAACACAGCCGGCGGACGCTCGTCTTCACGGACACACCTCGATGGATCGGGACACGCAGGTGTTGCCGACGCTACCATAACGCATCTGTCGTGACCAGCCTTTCAATCGCCGGCACCCCATTGCATTCCGCATGCGCAACGACGACGAAATCGTTTCGGAGACGGTTCGAGCCATTGACCGTGCCGCCCGCACCTACCATCTGGCATCGGCCCTGCAAACCCTCTAGCATCCTCTGCCCGAACGATTTTCAGGACGAACGGCTGATGACCGGCTTCATTCGCGTGCGGGGCGCGCGCGAGCATAATCTCAAGAACATCGACGTCGACATTCCGCGCGACCAGCTGGTGGTGATCACCGGCCTGTCCGGGTCGGGAAAGTCGTCGCTCGCCTTTGACACCATCTACGCCGAAGGCCAGCGCCGCTACGTGGAATCGCTGTCGGCCTACGCCCGCCAGTTCCTGGAACTGATGTCGAAGCCCGATGTCGAGAGCATCGAGGGCCTGTCGCCCGCCATCTCGATCGAGCAGAAAACCACCTCGAAGAACCCGCGCTCGACCGTCGGCACCGTCACCGAGATCTACGACTACATGCGCCTGCTGTGGGCGCGCGTCGGGGTTCCCCACTCGCCGGCGACCGGCCTGCCGATCGAGAGCCAGACCGTCAGCCAGATGGTCGACCGCATCGAGAGCATGCCCGAAGACACCCGGCTCTACCTGCTGGCGCCCTATGTGCGCGGGCGCAAGGGCGAGTACCGCAAGGACCTGCAGGAGCTGCAGAAGAAGGGCTTCCAGCGTGTCAAGGTCGACGGCGAACTGTTTGAAATCGATGGAGTTCCCGCCCTCGACAAGAAGAAGAAGCACGACATCGAGGTGGTGGTCGACCGCCTGGTAGTGCGCCCCGGCCTGGGCAATCGCCTGGCCGATTCGATCGAGACCGCGCTCGGCCTGGCCGACGGGCTGTGCTACGCCGACGACGCCGATACCGGGGCGCGGGTCACCTTCTCGTCGAAATTCGCCTGCCCGGTGTCGGGCTTCACCATCGAGGAGATCGAACCCCGGCTGTTCTCGTTCAACAATCCCTACGGCGCCTGCCCGACCTGCGACGGCCTGGGGGTGAAGCTGTACTTCGACCCCGCCTTGGTGGTGCCCGATCCCGACCTGTCCTTGCGCGACGGCGCCATCGCGCCGTGGGCCAACTCGACCTCGCAATACTACCTGCAGACCCTGGAGGGGCTGGCCAAGCATTACGGCTTCGACCTTTACACCCCGTGGCGGCGGCTGCCGCCCAAGGCCTGCGACGCCATCCTCTACGGCACCGGCGACGAGGTGGTGCGGCTGCGCTACGAGGACGGCTATCGCGGCTACGTCACCGAGAAGCCGTTCGAGGGCGTCATCGGCAACATGGCGCGCCGCTTCAAGGAGACCGATTCGTCGTGGGTGCGGGAAGAACTCTCGCGCTTCCAGGCCACCGCGCCGTGCGAGGCGTGCGAGGGCGCCCGCCTCAAGCCGGAAGCGCTGGCGGTCAAGATCCGCGGCCTGCACATCTCGCAGGTGACCGAGTTCTCGATCCGCCTGGCGCGCGACTGGTTCGCCGAACTCGACCAGCACATGAAGCCCAAGGACCGCGAGATCGCCCGGCGCATCCTGCGCGAGATCAACGACCGCCTGGGCTTCCTGGTCGACGTCGGCCTCGACTACCTCGGCCTGGGGCGCGGCTCGGGCACCCTGTCGGGCGGCGAAAGCCAGCGCATCCGCCTGGCCAGCCAGATCGGCAGCGGCCTTACCGGGGTGCTCTACGTCCTCGACGAGCCGTCGATCGGCCTGCACCAGCGCGACAACGACCGCCTGCTGGCGACCTTGAAGCGGCTGCGCGACATCGGCAACAGCGTCATCGTGGTCGAGCACGACGAGGACGCCATCCGCGCGGCCGATTACCTCATCGACATGGGCCCGGGGGCCGGCATCCACGGCGGCGAGATCATCGCCCAGGGCCCCCCCGAGCAGGTCATGCACGATCCCGCCAGCCTGACCGGCCGCTTCCTCACCGGCCGGGAATTCATCCCCGTCCCCGCGCTGCGCCGCCCGGGCAACGGCACCACGCTGTCGATCGTCGACGCCACCGGCAACAATCTCAAGAACGTCACCGTCGACCTGCCGCTCGGCACCTTCATCGGCGTCACCGGGGTGTCGGGCGGCGGCAAGTCGACGCTGGTGGTCGAGACCCTGTACAAGGCGCTGGCGCGCCGGCTGATGGGGGCGCGGACCCAGCCGGCGCCGTTCGAGCGGATCGACGGGATCGAGCATCTCGATAAGATCATCGACATCGACCAGTCGCCGATCGGCCGCACCCCCCGCTCCAACCCGGCCACCTATACCGGCGCCTTCACCCCCATCCGCGACTGGTTCACCGAACTGCCCGAGGCCAAGGTGCGCGGCTACAAGGCCGGGCGCTTCAGCTTCAACGTCAAGGGCGGCCGCTGCGAGGCCTGCCAGGGCGACGGCGTGATCAAGATCGAGATGCACTTCCTGCCCGACATCTACGTCCAGTGCGACGTCTGCAAAGGCAAGCGCTACAACCGCGAGACCCTGGAGATCACCTTCAAGGGCAAGTCCATCGCCGACGTCCTCGATATGACCGTCGAGGAGGCGGCGCAGTTCTTCAAGGCGGTGCCGCCGATCCGCGACAAGATGGAGACGCTGTGCCGGGTCGGCCTCGACTACATCCACCTGGGCCAGCAGGCCACCACCCTGTCCGGCGGCGAGGCCCAGCGGGTCAAGCTGGCCAAGGAACTGGCGCGGCGCGCCACCGGCCGCACGCTGTACATCCTCGACGAACCGACCACCGGCCTGCACTTCGCCGACGTGCGCAAGCTGCTGGAGGTGCTGCACGCCCTGGTCGATGCCGGCAACACCGTGCTGGTGATCGAGCATAACCTGGAGGTGGTGAAGACGGCCGACTGGATCGTCGACCTCGGCCCCGAGGGCGGCGACGGCGGCGGCCGCATCGTCGCCGTCGGCACGCCGGAAGCCGTCGCCGCCAACCCGGGCAGCCACACCGCCCACTATCTGGCGCCGGTGCTCGGGCGGACGGCGCGCGCGCAGGCGTAAAAATCCTATTAACAATGACAGGGGGATAGCGCAAAGGGGGTGGACTCCGGCGCCGTTTGGTTTATATCCGAAGAAGTGCCGCCGCGGGGCGGCACCGACCGGAAAATTCGCCAGGAGACATCGATGAAGCTCTTCCGCCTGCTGCCCGCCTTGGCGGGTGCCCTTGCCCTTTCCGCCTGCGCCATGCCGTGGGAGGTCTCCGAAGTCCAGAGCGCGAAGTCCCTGGTCGCCACCGGAGGAACCCCGTTCACCCAGGCCCTGACCGAGGAATACAAGGCCCAGGCGGCCTATGAAGCCGATGTCGAACAGGAATGGCGCCATGCCCTGATCTTCAGCCGCAAGGCCGTGCGCGCCGCCGCCGGCGAAGTGGTGCAGCCCGAGGATCTGGCGTCCTGGGACGTTCCCGCCGCCGCCCTGCCGGCCCTGTCCAGCGCCCGCGCCAAGCTGGTGGCCGATTTCGATGCCGGCGCCCGCGAATGCCGGCCGGCCCTGGCCGCCAAGGCTCAGGCGGCACTGGATTGCTGGCTTGAGGAAGAGTGGGAGGGCGACGCCGACGCCACCTGCAAGACCGCGTTCTTCGACACCGAGCCCAAGCTGAAGGGAACGGCCAAGGTCGAGCGCAAGATCACCAAGACCTTCACCGTCTATTTCGACTTCAACAAGTCCGACATCAACGCCCAGGCCAAGAAGAGCCTGGCCGAGGCGATCAAGGCGGTGGCCGAAGTCCAGCCGGTCGAAATCTTCGTCGCCGGCCACACCGACACCGTCGGCGCCAGCGCCTATAACCTGCGCCTGTCGCAGCGCCGCGCCGAAGCGGTCTCTGCCGCCTTGACCAAGGCGGGGATCAAAAACACCGTCCTGGACGTCAAGTACTACGGCAAGACGCAGCCGGCCGTGCCGACCAAGGACAACGTCAAGGAGGCGAAGAACCGCCGCGCCGAGATCCTCTTCGAGACCGAAACGACAGTGAACGCCTGCGAACGCTGACACCGACGACCCGACCGCCGGCCCCGTTGGCGCGGGGCCGGCTTTTCTTTTGCCCCGGCGCATCAGCCGATACGACCAAATCATTGAAAACAAACACGTTTTCCCCGCCGGCGCAGCAAACCGGCGACGGCGTCCCATGCGCATGAAGAGGAATCGCTAAGTCGCTGTTCAACAAGGGGATTTAGCCCGCTCTTAAATCTTTGGCTGAATCTCAAGTAGCGCCCCGCCGTTCGCCAGGACTCTCCTGTAATGAGCGGCGCTCCCTGCCCGGGATGGACAGGCGAAGCGGCAAATTTTGCCGGGTGGGACTTGGCAGTGGAAGGTTCGTTTCCTGATGGAGACTTGACCGCCCTCGGTGTTTTCCGGGACTCGCGTTCAAAACCGTGGACTTCGTCGCGCTCAGCTGTATACTCCACGGGCTGTATTGTGCCCTGGGGAAGGCTGTGGCTGCCCCTCGGTGAAATGAACTGCCGGTGGGTCGACCCATGAAACTGTCGCGATTGCTGCTCGTCTTGGCCGGTGTGCTCGGCCTCTCCGCCTGCGCCACCCCGTGGCAGGTCGCCGAGGTTCAGGACATCAAGACCACCGTCGCCACCGGCGGAACGGCGTTCACTGCCGCGCTGCTGGACGAGTACAAGGAACAGGCCCGGGTCGAAGCCGAGGTCGAGGTCGAATGGCGCCACGCCGTCATCTTCGCGCGCAAGGGCGCGCGGGCCGCCGTCGGCGAACTGGTGCTGCCCGAGGAACTCGCCGCCTGGGAAATCCCCGCCCCCGCGATTCCCGCCCTGGCCGGCGCCCGCGCCCTGCTGATGGACGATTTCGACAAGGGCGCGCGCGAGCGCAGCCCGGCGCTGGCGGCCAAGGCCCAGGCGTCCTTCGATTGCTGGCTCGAGGAAGAGTGGGAAGGCGATCCCGACACCAGCTGCAAGGACGCCTTCTTCGCCGCCGAGGCCCAGCTGAAGCCGCCGGCGCCACTGGCGCCGCCGGCCGCGCTGGCGCCGCCGAAGACCTTCGCCGTGTTCTTCGATTTCGACAGGGCCGGCGTTTCCGCCCAGGCCAAGGCCGTCCTCGCCGAGGTCGCCAAGGCCCAGGGCGAAACCCATGCGCCGGTGCTGCACATTTCCGGCTTCACCGACACCGTCGGCACCAAGCGCTATAACCACAAGCTGTCGATCAGGCGCGCCCAGGCCGTCGCCCAGGCGCTGACCAAGCTCGGGATCCCCGACGCCCAGCTCGACGTCAAGGGCTACGGCAAGGAACACCTGGCGGTGCCGACCAAGGACAACGTCAAGGAACCCCGGAACCGCCGCGTCGAAATCGTCTTCGGCGCCGAGCACCGCGTCGCCGCGACGGCGCCGGTCGCCGCGATCCCCGCCGCCGCCGTGATCGCGGCGCCCCAGCCCGCGCCCACGGGCGACGGCAATTTCGTACTCGGCATGCTGACCTGCGCCAAGAGCGGCGACGGCACCACCTACCTGCTGTTCTCCAGGAGCCCGGTCGAATGCCGCTACGACGGAATCGGCGGCACGCGGAAGTATGCGGGCACCACCGGCATCCTGTTCGGCGCGGACCTCCAGATCGAGCCGATGGCCGGCATGGGCTACCTCGTCCTCGGCGCCAGCTGGAACGACAAGGCCGGGCTCGAAGGCAGCTATGTCGGGGCCAAGGCGTCCGCCACCCTGGGTGTCGGGCCTGCGGTCCAGGGCGGCATCGGCGGCGCCGGCAACGGCATCACCCTGGTGCCCTTCGGCCTGGGCGGACAGACCGGCATTGGCTTCACCGCCGGCCTCTCCTATCTCGATATCCAGGCTGCCCGCTGATCACCGGCCGCCGCCGCCCCGTTCGTCCGAGGAGACGCCCATGTCCGCGCAAATCCGTGCCTCGCACATTCTGTTGATGTACAGCGGCTCCGCCAGCTCTACCGCGAGCCGCAGCAAAGAGGATGCGTTGAACGGCATCACCGCCATCCTCGACGAGATCACGGCGGGCGCCGCCTTCGCCGACCTCGCCCAGCGCCATTCCGACTGCCCGTCGAGCGAGGAAGGCGGCGACCTGGGCTATTTCGGCCGCGGCGCCATGGTGCCGGAATTCGACGAGGCCGCCTTCGCCCTGGCTCCCGGCGAGGTCAGCGGCGTGGTCGAGACCGATTTCGGCTACCACCTCATCCGCAGAACCGACTGACCATGCCGCGCGACGGCGCCCTTGCGGACGCCGCCACCGACCGACAACGGACAGCAGCCGAAATCGCCTATTTCTGCGTCCGCTGCGGCCGGCTGGTGACCACGGACCGCTGGCGCCTCGCCATGAACGGCGATCACGAGCATGTGGTCTTCAACCCCGCTGGACTCGTGTTCCGCATCCTGTGCTTCAAGGAGGCGCCCGGGATCGAAGCCGTGGGGCCGCCCTCGGGCGACTTCACCTGGTTTGCCGGCTACAACTGGCGGATTGGGCGATGCTGCGGCTGCGGCGGCCACCTCGGCTGGCGCTACCAGGGCGAGGCGGCGCCGGCAATCTTCTTCGGCCTGATCAAGCCGATGCTGACGATCGGGTCTACTTCGACGGCTCCACCCTGAGACGCGCCACCGGGATGCCGCCGATGAAATGGGACTGAACGATCTCGTCGATGTCCTCGGGCGTGGCCGGGCGGTACCACACCCCTTCGGGATAGACCACCATCACCGGGCCGGCGCCGCAGAACCCCAGGCAGCTTGCCTGCGCCACGCTGACCCCCGCCTCCCACAGATTGCCGGCGGTGACCGCGTTGACCAGGCGCTCGAACAGCGGCTGGCCGCCGCCCTTGCTGCTGCAGCATCCGCGCGGATGTCCCTCGGGCCGCTTCTGGGCGCAGACGAAGGCGTGGTATTTGTGCGACATGCGACTTCCCCTTTCGATGGGCTCCCCAATACCCTGATCGGACCAGGAAATCCAGTGCGGTTCCCCGCCAAGCCGGCAGAATTTGCCGCCGCCCGGAAGATCCTGCTGGCGACCGCCGGCCGCAACCCGCCGTAACCCGTCGCCCGAGGCTGGCACGCGCCATGCATCTCCCTGGGCAGGACAGACAGGAGTTTCCCATGGACGCCACCAACACCATTCCGGCCCACGCCCTGATGTTCCGGACCGATTCCAGCGCCGGGCATTCGATCAAGCCGCAGGGCCGAGCCACCCAGACGGCCTTCTCCACCTACGGCTTCGGCCCGGTGCAGCCGGCCGGCAAGAAGGGCGCGGGCGGCGCCCCGGTCACCGGCACCTTCGGCCAGGCGCCCACCAACGGCGGCGCGCTGTCATGGATCGCCCAGGCCCAGGCCAGCGCGCTCGGCGGCCAGAAATAGACCGGACTCGACACCCCCCCGCAATTGACCGGCAGAAAGCCGGGTGATATTGCAACAGTCATACTTGCGCGCGGCGGGGTTATGAGCTTCCGGTTAAAGATGGCCTTGGTCATCGCCCTGGTCATGGCGGTGATGGGCGGTTCCACCGCTTTCGTGGCGACATCCCTGCTGCTGTCGCGCGGCGACATCGTGCATGCCACCGAGCTTACCGACGTGGTCGACGGCCCGGCATTGGAACTGCTGACCGCCATCGAGGACATCAGCACCGACATCATCGAGGTCCAGCAATATTTCTCGGACGCCGCCGCCAAGGAGGTGGTCTCGGGCGAACCGCTCGATCGGGCCAATCACCACCGGGACCGTTTCACCGCCGCGCTGGCGCAGTTGCGCCAAAGCGTGCGCTCGCCGGATGTGGCGGGCGTCTTGCCCCTGGCGGATTCCCTCCAGGCGTCCTGGGCTCCGTATTGGGACACCGGCATCGCCATGGTCAAGGCCTATGCCGATAGCGGGCCGCCCGGCGGCGAGCAGGCGATGGCGGATTTCGACGCCAAGGCCGACGCGTTGCTGGTGCTCGCCGACCGCGTGGAAAAGATCGCCGTCGCGGGCATGTCGGTTCGCTTGCACGAACTCAAGAAGGCGGAGCGTTCGGTCGACGAAGGCAACCTGGTGCTGGTCCGCTTTCTTGCCGTCGCCACCGCCATCGGCTTCATCCTGGTGGTCGGCGGCGTCACCTATCTCTACCGGATGGTCAGCGGCAGCTTCGCCGACCTCGAGCACGACATCGAACACATCCGCGGCGGCGGCTCCCTCGACGGAACGCGGCTGTCGCCCCATCGCGCCGACGAGTTCGGCCGGGTGGCGGGAAAACTCCACGAGATCGTCATCAATCGCGGCCAATTGCAGGTCATCGCCGACGAACAGATGAAACGCAGCCAGAACGCCGAACGCGAACGCTACAGCACCCAGCGCACCATGCTGCGCTCGCTGGTCGAGGCGGCGATGTTGGGCAATGAGGCGATGGTGATCCTGTCGCGGATGAAGCAGGAAATCGAATTGTCGGTGCGCGAAGTGCAAAGCATGGCGTCGGCGGTGGATTCCATGCGCGAGGCGGTGGGAACCATTTCCGAGGACAGCTCCCAGGCCGCGACGTTCGCCGGCGATGCCGGCGCCGCCGCCGATCACGGGCTGAACGCCAGCCACGGCACGCTGGCAGCCTTCGCCCGCATCGTCGACGCGGTCGCCAGCGCCGGGTCCAAGGTGCAGGCGCTGGCCCACGCCTCGGCCGAGATCGGCAACATCGTCACCGACATCGAGGAGGTGGCCGGAACCACCAACCTGCTGGCATTGAACGCCACCGTCGAGGCCGCCCGCGCCGGAGCGGCCGGCAAGGGCTTCGCCGTGGTCGCCGGCGAGGTCAAGATCCTGGCCAACCAGACATCCAAAGCCACCGACGACATCCGCATCCGTATTTCCACGCTGCAGCGCGACATGCGCGACATCGTCGACGCCATGGCGGCGGGCTCGGAAACCGTCGCCGAAGGCCAGGCCATGGTCAACGACCTCGGCCGCCAGCTCCAGGACATCGCCGTGCGGGTGGGGTCGGTGGGCCAGCGGATGACCGCCATCTCGACGGTGCTGGAGCGCCAGACCGCGGTCGCCGGCGATCTCGCCCACGGCACCCAGGAGGTGGCCCGGCTGTCGCAGAACAACGACGAGGAACTCCAGCGGGTGCTCACCGACATGCGCCACATGAGCGAGAACATGGACACCCAGGTCGGCGCCTTCGCCTCCGAACGCGTCCCGGCAATGCTGGCCGTGGTCGCCAAGAATGACCACATCGCCTTCAAGCGCCGGATCATCGAGACGGTGCGCGGCCTCGGCACTTCCACCGTGGAGATGGCCGCCGACTTCCATCAATGCCGCCTTGGGCAATGGTACGATGGCGTCGACGACGACCGCGTGCGGGCATTACCCCGTTTCCAGGCGATCGCCGAGCCGCACCGCGAATTCCACCAGGCGTGCGAGACGGCGGTGACCCTGGCGGCGGACGGCCGCGCGGACGAGGCGGCGGCCGAATTGCACCGCCTCGACACGGCTTCCCATCGGCTGGTGGAGGCGTTGGATCTTCTGGCCGAGGACCTTCACGAGATGGAGATCGCCCAGTGGCCGGCGGTCGAGGAAGACGACGGGAACGAGCTGTTCTGACGTCAGGACGCCTTGACCACCACCAGCGTGACGTCGTCGTCCTGGGGGCGGCCGCGGCGGAAGATTTCGAGATCGGCGCTCACCGCCCGCATGATGCCGTCGGCCGACGCGCCCGCCGCCGCCCGCACTGCCAGCCGCATGCGTTCGATTCCGTACATCTCTCCGTCGGGATTGCGCGCCTCGGTGACGCCGTCGGTGCCGACCACCAGCACCGCACCGGCCGGCCAGCCGACGTGCACCAGCTCGTGATAGCGCCATTTGGGGTCGATGCCCAAGGGGATGTCCAGCCCCATTACCTCTTCGAAACGATCCGCCACCGGGTCGTAGGCCATGGCCGGCCCGTGACCGGCGCTCACCCAGTGGATGCTGCGGGCGCCGGCGCCCAGCACCGCCAGGAACAGGGTCATGAACCGCCCCGCCTGGGCCCGCGCCGACAATTCGCGGTTGATCCGCTCCATCAGCCGGCCGAGCCCCCCCGGCCGCGCCGGGCCGGCCCGCAGCACGGCGCGCACCTGGTCGACCAGGATCGCCGCAACCCCGTCATGGCCGGATACGTCGCCCACCGCCACCGCCAGGCGCCCGTCGTCGACCGCCAGGAAGTCGTGGTAGTCGCCGCCTTGGCGATAGACGCAGGCCGAAGTGCCGGCAAGGTCGAAACCGGGCAGCGAGAGCGCGGGTGTGCTGGGAGGCAACGTCGGCATGCCGCACATTTGGGCAGCCCACCGCGGCAATATCAAGGCGCTGGACAGCAACCCCCCACCGCATTAAGTCAGGGCGATGACCCTGCCCGTCCATATCATCGGCGGCGGCCTGGCCGGAGCCGAAGCGGCCTGGCAGATCGCCCGCGCCGGCTTCCCCGTGGTGCTGCACGAGATGCGGCCGCTGCGCACGACCCCGGCCCATCGCACCGGCGGCCTGGCCGAACTGGTGTGCTCGAACTCGCTGCGCTCCGACGACGCCGAATACAACGCCGTCGGCCTGCTGCACGAGGAGATGCGCCGCGCCGGTTCGCTGGTCCTGGCCGCGGCCGACGCCTGCCGGGTGCCCGCCGGCGGCGCCCTGGCGGTCGACCGCGACGCCTTTTCCGCCGCCATCGAGGCCCGCCTCGCCGCCCTGCCCGGCTTTTGGGTGGTGCGGGAAGAGATCACCGCCCTCGCCGCCGATTGGGATTGCGTGGTGGTCGCCACCGGGCCGCTGACCTCGCCGGCTTTGGCCGAGTCGCTCCGGGCGCTGACCGGCGCCGACAGCCTGGCCTTCTTCGACGCCATCGCCCCCATCGTCGACAAGGATACGATCGATTTCGAAACGGCATGGTTCCAGTCCCGCTACGACAAGGGCGACGGCTCGGACTACATCAATTGCCCACTGTCCCGCGAGGGCTACCACGCCTTCATCGACGCCCTGCTGGCCGCCGACACCGTACCCTTCCACGACTGGGAGAAGGACACCCCCTATTTCGAGGGCTGCCTGCCGATCGAGGTGATGGCGGCGCGCGGGCGCGAAACCCTGGCCTTCGGCCCGATGAAGCCGGTGGGCCTGACCAACCCCAACGGCCCCAAGCCCTACGCGGTGGTGCAACTGCGCCAGGACAACGCGCTGGGCACCCTGTGGAACATGGTCGGATTCCAGACCAAGCTGCGCCACGGCGACCAGACCCGCATCTTCCGCATGATCCCCGGCCTCCAGAACGCCGAGTTCGCTCGCCTGGGCGGCCTGCACCGCAACACCTTCGTCAACGGCCCCCGGGTGCTGGAGGGCGACCTCCGCCTGAAGGCCGACCACCGCATCCGCCTGGCCGGCCAGATCACGGGGTGCGAAGGCTATGTCGAGAGTGCCGCCATCGGGCTGTTGGCGGGGCGCTTCGCCGCCGGGCTCGCGGTGCCGCCGCCCCCCACCACCGCCTTGGGCGCCCTGCTGGCCCACGTCACCGGCCAGGCCAACGCCGAGACCTACCAGCCGATGAACGTCAATTTCGGCCTGTTCCCGCCGCCACCGGAACGGGACGAAACCGGCAAGCGGATCAAGGGGCGGGAGCGGAAGAAGGCGTGCGCGGAACGGGCGCTAAGGGATCTGGCGGGGTGGCTGGGACAAGGAGATGGAGCGGAATAACCGCTCCATCTCCGCCAAGCCCGGGCTGCGTCTCCCCTACCCGAACCGCTTCACCAACCATTTCTCCATGGTCGTGGCCGGTTCCCGCCATGTGGCGTCGAGCATCAGCGCGTGCGGCAAGCCCGGAATGATCGCCAGGTCGCCGGACCAAGCCTCGGCCGTCCCCCTGACCTCGCGGATCGACACGTAAGGGTCCTTGTCGCCGCCGATCACCAGCGTCGGCGTCGGCCGCGGCGACCATGGCGGCAGGCGCGGGAACATCGCCTCGAACGTGGCGCGCTCGGATTCCCGCTGGAAACGCGGCATCAGCTGGGCGATGCGCTCGCGCGGGGTGGCGTCCGAGAACAGCGACGAGGCGATGAAATCGCCATCGACCGCCCACGGCCCCAACGTCTGCAGCAGCGTCAGCTGCCATACCAGCACCGGGTGGCGCAGCGCCATGCCCTGGGCCGAGGGCGCCAGGCCCCACGGCGGCAGCCCGGACAGAACCACCAGGCCGGCGACCGGATGCTGGCGGATGTGCAATTGCACCAGCAGCGACCCCAGGGAATGGCCGACCACCACCGGCGGGCGCCCCAGCGTCGCCGCCACATCGGCGATGTCGGCGAGGTAGTCCTCGATCCCCAGCAGGTGCAGCCACGAGCGGCCCTCGCTGATGCCGTGGCCGCGCAGCGACAGGGCGGCCCCGCTCCATCCGGCTTCGCTGAAGAATGGCAGGAAATGCTCGGCCCACACCCAGGCGCCGCTGAAGGCGCCGTGGACGAACAGCAACGGCGGACGCTCGGAAGGAGTGCCGAAGGGAATGACTTCGAGGCGCATGGTCTACTTCTTCTCGATCAGTTCGATACGATACCCGTCGGGATCCTCGACGAAGGCAATGACGGTGCTGCCGTGCTTCATCGGACCGGGCGGGCGGGGAATCTTCACCCCCTCCTTGGCCAGGGCGTCGCAGGCGGCGGTGATGTCGGGCACCCCCAGGGCGATGTGGCCGAAACCGGTGCCCAGATCGTAGGTGGCGGTGTCCCAGTTGTGGGTGAGTTCGATCACCGTGTGGTCGGCCTCGTCGCCGTAGCCGACGAACGCCAGGGTGAACCGGCCGGAGGGATAGTCCTGCCGGCGCAGCAGCCGCATTCCCAGCAGGCGGGTGTAGAAGTCGATCGAGCGATCCAGGTCCCCCACCCGGATCATGGTATGGAGCATGCGCCAGCCAGTCATCCCGCCCCTCCCCTGATCGCTGCGAGCACGGCGTCGGCGGCGCGCGTACCCGGACCGTCGCCGCCTTGGCCCAACCGCCGCATGGCTTCCGCGGCGGCTGCGACCTGGACGGCGCGCGCTTGGGGTTCGGTGACCAGGCGATGCGCCGCCTCGGCCAGCAGGTCGGGGCGGCAATCGTCCTGGAGAAATTCCGGAACCACCGGCGCGTCCATCAGAATATTGACAAGACACGCATAGTTCAACGCCAAGCCGAGGAAGCGGGTGGCGACGAAGGCGGAAATCGGCGAAACCTTGTAGGCGACCACGAAGGGCAGCCCGGCCAGCGCCAATTCCAGGGCCACCGTGCCCGAGGCGGCGATGGCGGCGGTGCCGGCGGCGAAGGCGTCGAATTTCTCGCCGCCCTCGACCACGATCGCCGGCAGCGTCCAGCCGGCGACGGCGGCGCGCACTTCGGTGGCGACGGTGGCGACGGTGGGAACGACGACGCGAAGAGCGGGAAGCCGCGCCGCCAGCAGTTCCACCGCGCTCGCGAGCACCGGCAGCAGCCGCGCGGTTTCGGAATGGCGGCTGCCGGGCAGCGCCACCAGCAGCGGCGCGGCCGCGCCGATGCCGTGGCGGGCGCGGAAGCGGACGCCGTCCCCCTTCCCCGCCCCGCCCTCCAGCACCGGATGGCCGACATGGATGGCGGCCAGGCCTTCGCGCACGAACCATTCCGGCTCGAACGGCAGCAGGCACAGCAGCAGGTCGAGGATCCGCGCCAATTGGCGGGTGCGGCCCGGCTTCCACGCCCACACCATCGGCGCCACGTAATGGATGCGGGGAATCGCCGGGACACGACGCTTCAGCGCCCGCTGCACCCGCCCGCTGAACCCCCAAGAATCGATGGTCACCACCGCGTCGGGGCGCAGGCGCTCGACATCGGCCACGGTCTGCCCGATCCGCCCGAGGATGCGCGGCAGGCGCGGCAGCACCTCGACCAGGCCCATCACCGACAGTTCCGCCATCGGGAACAGGCCGGCCAGCCCCTCGGCCGCCATCGCCTCGCCGCCGATGCCGGCGAAGCGCACCGCACCCTTGGTACGCGCCTTCAGCGCCGCCATCAGCCGCCCGCCGATCAAGTCGCCCGAAGGCTCGCCGGCGATGATGTAGATGAGTGGGGGCAAGAAACCTTCCAGTCCTGGGGCATCCTGAGCGAGAGGCGAAGGACCCTCAATCGGCGCCGCCCGAACGGTATCACGGAATTAGATCCCTCGCTGTGCTCGGGATGATCGGGCGGCCCATTACGTCATCGAGACCCCGACCACGAACAGGCCCAGGCGGTCGGCTTCCGCCGCCACCGCGGCGCGGCCGAGAACCAGGGTGCCGCCGGCTTCGACGGCGATGCCGCAAAGGCCGGCGGCGGCGGCCTCGGCCAGCGTCGCCAGGCCGATGGCGGGGAGGTCGACGCGGCGATCCTGGCCCGGCTTCTTCATCTTGACCAGCACGCCGCCGGGTCCGTCGCGCCGCAATTCGGCCGAGCGCCGGATCAGGCGGTCGGTGCCCTCGGCCGCCTCGACGGCCAGCACGATGCCCTGCTGCACCACCACCGCCTGGCCGACGTCCAGCACCCCCAGGCCGGCCGCCACCGCGACGCCGCGGCCGATATCGGCCTCGGCCCGCGGGTCGGGCGCCAGGTTGCCCAGCGGACCGGCCGGCGCCAGGCAGTCGCCCAGCACCGCGTCGATGCCGACGACGCGGAAGCCGTCCCGTTCCAGTTCGGCGACCACCGCCCGCAGCAGGCCGTCGTCGCCCAGCGCCTTCAAGCCGATGCGGGCGAAGAAGGCGGCGGTGCGGAAGTCGGGGGCCAGTTCCAGCGGGCTGGGACGGCGGACCGGGCCGACCATCACCACCTCGTCGACCCCCGCCTGGCGCAGCAGCTTGAAACCGGTGCCGGCCTCGCCCAGCCGGATCCAGTCGGCGGCGGCATCGCCGATCACCGCGGGATTGGCGTGGCCGGTCAGCGCCAGGACGTGGAACGGCCGGCCCTCGGCGCGGCAGGCTTCGATCACCAGCCCCGGAAAGGCGCCGCCGCCGGCGACGATGCCGAGTTTACCCGGCATCGCCGGCGAACGCGGGAATGACCAGCCGGCGGTTCGATTCGGCACGGATGAAGGCGACGATCTCCATCACCACCGGGTTGCCGTGGTATTGCTCCTCGACGTCGGACAGGCGCTCGTTCAGCGTGCCCTCGTCGGCGAACAGCAGGCGGTAGGCGTTGCGCAGCGTGTGGATGTCGTCGCGCGAAAAGCCGCGCCGCTTCAGGCCGACGATGTTCAGCCCGTTGAGATGGGCGCGGTTGCCGATCACCATGCCAAAGGGAATGACGTCGGCCTCGACCCCCGACATGCCGCCGATCATGGCGTGCTTGCCGATGCGCACGAACTGATGGACCGCCGACAGGCCGCCCAGGAAGGCGAAGTCGCCGACGGTGATGTGGCCGGCCAGGGTGGCGTTGTTGGCCATGATGACGCCGTCGCCGACGATGCAGTCGTGGGCGACATGGGCGCTGGCCATGAACAGGCAGTCGTTGCCCACCCTGGTGATCATGCCGCCGCCTTCGGTGCCGGGCTGCATGGTGACGTATTCGCGGATCTGGTTGTTGGATCCGATCTCCAGCGTCGATTTCTCGCCCCTGTACTTGAGATCCTGCGGCCGGTGGCCGATCGAGGCGAAGGGGAAGATGCGGGTGTCGGCGCCGATGGTGGTGCGGCCCTCGACCACGGCATGGGAGACCAGTTCGACCCTGTCGCCCAGGCTGACATCGGCGCCAACCAGGCAATAGGGGCCGATGATCGCCGAATCGGCGATGCGGGCCTTGGGATCGACGACGGCGGTAGGATGAATCGCTGGCATCAGGAATCCATGATCATGGCGGCATAGGTCGCTTCCGCCATCAGGGTTTCGCCGACCTTGGCCTCGGCATGGAAGCGCCAGACATTGCCGCGCGACCGCTCCTTGCGGACGTGAACAAGCAATTGGTCGCCCGGCACCACGGGTTTGCGGAAGCGGGCGCTGTCGACGCTCATGAAATAGACCAGCCTGCCCTCGGCGGACGGGCCCAGGGTCTCGACCACCAGCACCGCCGAGGTCTGCGCCATGGTCTCGATGATCAGCACGCCCGGCATGATCGGCCGCTCGGGGAAATGTCCCTGGAAATACGGTTCGTTGATGGTGACGTTCTTCACCCCGGTGGCGCTCTGGTTGGGGATGACGTTGATGATGCGGTCGACCATCAGGAAGGGATAGCGATGCGGGATCATCGCGACGATCCGATCGATGTCGATGGTGTACCCGCAGTTGCTCACCGTGTTGTCCATCCGTCCCCTCTTTCGCTAACCCTTGCGCCGCGCCAATTTGCCCAGCAATGCCGTTTGGCGCAACCAGTCCGCCATCGGCACGGCGGGCGCCCCCCCCACCGTCGCGCCGGCCGGGACGTCGCGCATCACCCCGGCCTGGGCGGCGATGCGGGCGCCGGCGCCGATGCGCAGATGCCCGGTGAGGCCGGCCTGGCCGCCGGCGGCGACGAAATCGCCGAGCTGGGTCGATCCGGAAATCCCCACCTGGGCGACGATCACGCAACCCCGTCCAAGTTGCACGTTGTGCCCAATCTGAACCAGATTATCAATCATGCACCCCTTGCCAATAATGGTGTCGGGGCCGGCGCCGCGGTCGACGGTCGCATTGGCGCCGATTTCAACGTCGTCGCCGATGATGACCCTGCCCAATTGGGGAACCTTCAGGTGCCCCTGGGGCCCCATGGCGAAGCCGAAGCCATCCTGGCCGATGCGGGCGCCGGGATAGATGGCGACGCGGCTGCCGACGATGGCGTGGGACACGCTGGCGCCGGCGCCGATAACGCAGTCGTCGCCGACGACAACGCCGTCGCCGATCACGGCGTTGGCGCAGATGCGGCAGCGGCCGCCGATTTCCGCCCGGGCGCCGATCACCGCCCCCGGCTCGATACGGCAGCCCTCGCCCACCTTGGCGCCGGCCCCGACCCAGGCGGTCGGAGCGACCCACGGTTCGGGCGCGGGGACCGGATGGAAGGCTCGCGCGATCAGCGCATAGGCGCGATACGGATCGGGCGACAGCAGCAGCATCATTCCCGCAGGCGCGCGCCCGGCGAGATCGGGATGGACGACGCAGGCGCCGGCCTTGCTGGCTTCGAACTGGGCCGCGTATTTCCGATTGTCGAGGAAGCCGACGTCGGACGGTCCCGCGGCCTCGATCGGCGCCACGTCGGTGAACACGGCATGGGCGTCGGCGCCGGCGGCAAGCGTCGCCCCGGCGAGCCTGGCGAGTTCGCCGAGGGGAAACGGGCCGGCGACGGTGAAGAAGCGTGGATCAGCCATGGGTCAGTTCTTGCCCGCCTTGTCGTCCGCCGGGATGGGAGTGTCCTTTTCGATCTCCGGCGGCGGAAATGGGACCGAAGGGAATCTTTCGTCCAGGCGTTCGATCACCGACTTGGTCATGTCCATGCGGGGATCGTGAAGAATGACCTGCTGGATCGGCAGGACCACGTTGGCGCCGACCTCGCCGGCGATTTCGGCGGTGACCTGGGCGAAGGCGCGGCTGAGGTCGGCCATGGCGGAGCGGTACGATTTCTCGACCGACAGATTGGCCTTCTGGTAGCGCTGGTTGAAGTCGACCACCCGCTTGTCGAATTCACGCGCCTTGCGCTGCCAGGCGTCCTGGCTCAACACCGGCTTCTGCTTCATCAACTCGGCCTCGGTGTCCGCCAGGCCCTTGCGATTGGCCTCCAATTCGTCCTGGAAGGACTGCCGGTAGCGGTCGTGCAGGGCGCGGACGCCCTGGCCTGCCTTTGATTGCTGCATGGCCGCCTGGGAATCGACCACCATCATCGACGGCCCAGGCAGGGTGGACGACGCGGACTGGGCGAGAAGCGGCGCCGACAACCACAGCAGAGCGGCTCCGACGGCCCCGCCGAGGCGAAGGGCCCGCTTCGCCCACACCATCTAGAACCTCGTGCCGAAGCTGAAGTGGAACAGCTGGGTCTTGTCGATCGCATCCTTCTTCAGCGCCAACGCCAAGTCGGCGGCAACCGGTCCCATGGGCGACTTCCAGGTGACGCCCGCCCCGACCGCGACACGCGGGCTGCTGGCCTGGTCGATATTGGTGGTGCCGATGGTGGTGTCGGTGGGACCGACCGCGCCGTAATCGGTGAACACCCGGCCGCCGACACCGAATTCCTCCGGCATCCCCAGCGGGAAGGTGACCTGGGTCGTGCCGTAATATTGCCACAAGCCGCCCAATGGCGAACCGGTGTCGTGGTCACGCGGCGAAACGCCGTAATTGGCGAAGCCGCGCAGCGAATTGCCGCCAAGGAAATACCGCTCCGTGATACGGACCGGCTTGCCGTTGAAGCTGGTGATCAGGCCGACGTTCATGCCGGCACTGAATATGACCTGTTCCGCCAAGGGATAATACTCGATCGCACCGGCGCTGTTGCGCAGGAACATCTGGTCGCCACCGAGCCCGGCGTATTCATTGCTCATCCTCAGCAAATAGCCTTCGGTCGGATCGGCCCTGCTGTCCCGGCGGTCGTATACCAGCGCCTGCTGGATCGACGACATCACCGAGACGCCGACCTGGTCCCTGATGAACACCGAGACGCCGTCGACGACATCCTTGACCTCGTCGCGCTTCAACGTATAGCGCCACGACTGGCTGAGGTTGTCGGTCAGCTGGTAGCCGGTCCGCAACCCGATCCCCACCGAGTTCGAATTATAGCCGGCGGTATCCTGCAGCTTGTGATCGATGTCGAAGATGTCGAAGCCGGCACCCAGCTTGCGATCGAGGAAATACGGCTCGGTGAACGACAGCGTCAGGTTGGTCTGCTGCGTCCCGAAGCCGCCGCTTAAGCCCAGTTCCTGTCCGCGTCCCAACAGATTGCGCTCGCGAATCGACGCCTCGGCGAGGGGGCCGGCCATGCTCGACCAGCCGACGCCGAAACTCAGTTCGCCGGTCGATTTTTCGGTCACGTCGACCTTGATGACGGTGCGGTCCGGTGCCGAATCCGAGGGAACGTTGGTGACTTCCGCCTTCTGGAAGAAATTGAGCTCGGCGATGCGCTGGCGCGAGCGGCGGAGCTTGGCGCTGTTGAAGGCATCGCCCTCGACCAGGGTGAATTCGCGCCGAATCACCTTGTCCAGGGTGCGGACGTTGCCGCTGATATCGATCCGATCGACGTAGACGCGCGGCCCTTCCTGGATGGTGTAGACGACGTCGACGGTCCGTTCCTCGCGATTGCGCTTGACCTCCGGCCGCACGTCGACAAAGGCGAACCCCTGGATGCCCAGTTTGTCGGTCAGCTTCTGGACCACGCTCTCGACTTCATCGCCGTTGTACCAGTCGCCCGGCTCGGCGGTGAGCGCGGTCTTCAGGTCGTCGACCTTGACGTCCTTGAGGTTGACTTTGATGTCCGACACCCCGACCTGATAGCGTTCGCCCTCGTCGATGGTCATGGTGATGAAAAAGCCCTCGCCGTCGGGGGTCAGTTCCGCCACCGCGGACGTCACCTTGAAATCGGCGAAGCCGTGCTTCAGGTAGTAGCGCCGCAACAATTCGCGGTCGTAGGTGAGACGATCCGGATCGTAGGTGTCGTCCGATGTGAGGAAGCGGTACCAGCGTTCTTCCTTGGTCAGCAGCACCTCGCGCAGATTGTCTTCGCTGTAGAAGTGGTTGCCGACGAAATTGATGCGCTTGACGTAGGTGGGCGGCCCTTCGTTGATCTCGAACACCAAGTCGACCCGGTTCTGCGGCAACTGGATGATCTTCGGTTCGACGGTGGCGGCGAAACGGCCCTCGCGCCGATAGAGGTCGAGGATGCGCTTGACGTCGGCCAGCACCTTGGTGCGCGTATAGACGACGCGCGGACGCAACTGCACCTCGGCTTGCAGTTGTTCCTCCTTGATGCGCTTGGCGCCCTCGAAGGCCAGTCGATTGATGATCGGGTTTTCCACCACGCGGACCACCAGGGTGTCGCCTTCCTGACGGATGGTGACGTCGGTGAACAGGCCGGTGTTGAACAAGGTCTTCAGCGAGCGGTCGAGGCGTTCGGCGTCGAAAGGATCGCCCTCGGCCAGGGCCATGTACGACTTGACGGTCTCGGCCTCGATCCGCTGGGTGCCCTGGACGACGATTTGGCGGACGCGCGCGGCTTCCTCTGCAGCAGCCGACGATGCCACGGCGGCTACCACCGCCGCCAGCACAGTGGACCTGCAAACCCAACTCATCAAGGCCCCCCTGTCGAGCTCCAAGACTCTTGGGTCATGAAAGCCATCTCTTGAACGCGTCCCACACCGGCAAGGAAACGATGTCGTTCCGCGTGGCGAAAACCATCAAGGCCAATACCAGAAACAAGCCGATTCGAAAACCATATTCTTGTGCCTTCTCCCCCAAAGGTCGGCCGAGGAGCGCCTCTACCCCGTAGAAAAAAAGGTGGCCGCCGTCGAGGACGGGGATCGGAAACAGGTTTATCAGTCCGAGGTTAAGGGAGAGTAGAATCGTGTAGAAGATGACGCTCGACAGCCCCATCTTCGCGGCTTCTCCGGCGCCCTTGGCAATCCTGATCGGCCCGCCCAGTTCATCGGCGGCGCGGGTCCCGGCGATCATCTGGCCGATGCCGACGAATGTCGAACTGACCATGTCCTCGGTCTCGCGCAGCGAGGCGACCAGCGCCGACACCGGCCCGTGGCGCACCACCCGCGTGCGGGCGGGATCGGCGATCACCCCCAGCACCGGCACCTTTTCCATGTCGCCGAACACGCCCTTGCGCTCGATCACCCGCGGCTGGGCGACGATGGTGAGGCGTTCGCCGCCGCGCTCGACGGTCAACGTCAGCCGATGGCCGAGATTGAGCCGAACCACCCGCTGGATATCCTGGAAGCGGTCGACCGCCGTGCCGTCGATGGCGACGAAGCGATCGCCGGGCTTCAGCCCCGCTTCGGCGGCGGCGCTGCCCGGCTGGACGTCGCCGATCACCGGCTCGGCGACCGGCTGGCCGAGGGCCATGAACATCGCCGTCAGCGCCAGGATGGCAAAGATGAAGTTGGCCGCCGGCCCGGCGAAGACGATGGCGGCGCGCTGGCCGACCCGCTTGTGGCGGAACGACACCGCCTTCTCGTCGTCGGTCAGTTCGCGCTCGGCGGCGCCGGCGGAGGCCTCGTCGGAATCGCCGAACATCCGCACGTAGCCGCCCAGCGGCAGGGCGCTGATCCGCCAACGCGTCCCCGACCGGTCGTTCCAGCCGAACAGTTCGGGGCCGAAGCCGATCGAGAAGACGTCGACCTTGACCCCGTTCCTGCGGGCGATCAGGTAGTGGCCCAATTCGTGGACGAACACCACCACCGTCAGGATGATGAGGAAGACGACGACGTAGTTCCAGAAACCCGCGAGAAAACCCATGGTGCCCAATCTTCAGTTGCTCCGGGAGACGCGTTCGACGATCGTCCGGGCGCATGCGCGCGCCCTGGAATCCTCGGCCAGCACGTCGTCGATGCAGCCGAGATCGGCAGGTTCGACCGCTTCCAGCGTCTTCTCGACCACCCGCGCGATGTCGAGGAAACCGATCGCGCCGTCGAGGAACGCCTGGACGGCGACCTCGTTGGCGGCATTCAAGACTGTAGGCGCCGACCTGCCGGTTTGCAAGGCGAGGCGGGCCAGGTTCAGCGCCGGAAAGCGCACTGGGTCGGGAGCCTCGAACGTGAGTTGGCCGATGGCGCCGAGATCGAGGCGCGGCACCGGCGCCGGGATCCGCCGCGGCCATCCCAGGGCGTAGGCGATCGGCGTGCGCATGTCGGGCGAGCCCAATTGCGCCAGCACCGATCCGTCCACATAGGCGACCGCCGAATGGATCACCGACTGGGGATGGACGACGATGTCGATCTGCGATTCCGGCAGCCCGAACAGGTGGTAGGCCTCGATCAATTCGAGGCCCTTGTTCATCATCGAGGCCGAATCCACCGAGATCTTCGCCCCCATCGACCAATTGGGATGGGCCACCGCCTGGGCCGGGGTGACGCTTGCCATCGCCTCGCGGCTGGTGCTGCGGAACGGCCCGCCCGAAGCGGTGAGGATGATCTTCTCGATCTTGTCCTTCTGGTCGAAGTCGAACACCTGGAAGATGGCCGAATGCTCGGAATCCACCGGCAGCAGGGTGGCGCCGTGGCGGGCGACCTCGGCCATCATCAGCTGGCCGGCGCACACCAGGCATTCCTTGTTGGCCAGCGCCACGGTGGCGCCGCGCCGGGCCGCCGCCAGGGTGGGAGCCAGGCCGGCCGCGCCGACGATCGCCGCCATCACCCAATCGGCCGGCAATTCGGCCGCCTCGACCACCGCCTCCGGCCCGGCGGCGACCCGCACCCCGGTGCCGTCGAGCAATTCGGCCAGCCGCGCCCGGGCGCGGGGATCGGCGACCACCGCCAGCTCCGGCTTCAGCCGGCGCGCCTGCGCGGCGAGAAGGTCGGCGTTGGCGTTGGCCACCAGTGCGACCACGCGATAGAGATCGGGCCGCGCCTCGACCAGTTCCACGGTGTTGCATCCGATCGAACCGGTCGACCCCAGGATGGTCACACTCCGCGCATTGCCGCCGCTCATCGCCATTCCCTTGCTTTCTACCAGTTCAATACCGAGGTTCCGGTCGCCAGCGTGGCCAGCGCCACCGCCGCCGCCGCCGCCAGCAACCCGTCGACGCGGTCGAGGACCCCGCCGTGGCCGGGAATGACGTTGCTGGCGTCCTTGAACCCCCAACGCCGCTTCACCCAACTTTCCAACAGGTCGCCGGCCTGGGCAATCACCGCGAGCAGCGCGCTGCCCGCGGCCAGCCATGCCGGTGCCGCCAGGTCGAGCGCCTGCCCGGCGGCGAAGCCGACCGCGCCGGCCGAGGCCATGCCGCCCAGCAGTCCGGCCCAGGTCTTCTTGGGACTGACCCGCGGCGCCAGCAGCGGCCCGCCGATCAGCCGGCCGCAGGCATAGGCGCCGATATCGGTCGCCCACACCGCCAACAACAGCCAGAACAGAACGGCCCGCCCCACGGCGAAATCGCCCCGCAGCCACACCAGCGCCACCGACGGCAGCCCGGCGTACAGGGCGCCGGCCCCCGACCACACCCGGCGGTCCGCCTCGGCCAGCAGGGCGGCGGCGGTGGCGCCTGCCATCACCAGCAGCGCCGCGACGCCGGGAAAATCGATGGTCAGCAGGCAGGCCACCGCGCCGGACGCCGCTGCGACCTTGCCGGCGGGGCCGAACCCGCCGGTGACCATCCGCTGCCATTCCCAGCACATGATCGCCGCGGCGATTGCGGCCAGGGCGGCGAAGGCCCAGCCGCCCCACCAGACCGCCGCCAACGCGACCGGAGCCAGCAGGGCGGCGGAAATAATGCGGGTTTTGAGCACCGAACGGGCTCAGCCGGCGGCGGCGCCGTAACGGCGCTCGCGGCTTTGGAAGTCGCGCAGGGCGGCCTCCAGTTCGGCCCGGCCGAAATCCGGCCAATGGACGTCGAGGAACACCAGTTCGGCATAGGCCGACTGCCACAGCAGGAAGTTGGAAACGCGCATCTCGCCGGACGTCCGGATCACCAGGTCGGGATCGGGCGTATCGACGGTGTAGAGGCATTCGGACACCGCCTGCTCGTCGATGGAATCGGGCGACAGCCGGCCGGCCGCCGCGAGCCGGGCCAATTGGCGGGCCGCCTCGACAATCTCCTGGCGGCCGCCGTAGGACAGCGCCAGGGTCAGCGTCAGCGCCTGGTTGCGGGCGGTGGCGGCCTCGGCTTCCTCGACCAGGGCGACGATGTCCCGGCCCAGGCGCGTGCGGTCGCCGATCACCTTGAGGCGGACCTGGTTCTTGTTGAGATTGGCGATTTCATTCCGCAGATAGAGCCGCAGCAGCCCCATCAGATCGGTGACCTCGCCGGCCGGTCGCTTCCAGTTCTCGGCCGAAAAGGCATAGAGGGTCAGGTAGGCGATGCCCATCTCCCGGGCGCTCTCCACCGTGCGGCGCACCGCTTCGGCGCCACGCTTGTGGCCGGCGGTGCGCGGCAGCCCACGCGCCTTCGCCCAGCGGCCGTTGCCATCCATGATGATGGCGACGTGAACCGGCGGCGGCGGCGGCGGCTTGGCGATCGATGGGGCGGGCTCCATGGGCATCAGACCTGCATGATCTCCTTTTCCTTATGGCCGAGCGTCTCGTCGATCTTCTTGATCGTCTCGTCGGTGAAGGCCTGCACGTCTTTTTCGTGCTTGTGGATCTCGTCCTCGGAGATGTGGCCGTCCTTGGTCAGCTTCTTCAGCGTGTCCATGCCGTCGCGGCGCACGTTGCGGACCGACACGCGGGCCTGCTCGGCGTACTTGGCGGCGACCTTCTGCAGCTCCTTGCGGCGCTCCTCGTTGAGGGCCGGGATCGGCACCCGCACCAGCTGGCCGTCGGCGGCCGGGTTGAGGCCGAGGCCGGCCTCGCGGATCGCCTTTTCCACCGCCTTGACCAGGCCCTTGTCCCACACCTGCACGGTCAGCATGCGCGGCTCGGGCACCCCGACCGTGCCGCATTGCGACAGCGGCATGGCGCTGCCATAGGCCTCGACCACCACCGGGTCCAGCAGGCTGGCGGCGGCGCGGCCGGACCGCAGGCCCGAGAATTCCTTCTTCAGCACATCGACGGCCGAATCCATGCGGCGGGTCAGGTCGGCCTTCAGGTCTTTCCAACTGGTCGGTGCGGACATCCCTCAGCCCCCTTCGCTGATGATGGTGAAGCACCCGCGGCCGCCGACGACCTGGGCGAAGGCGCCGTCATGGTGCAAGTTGAAGACGAGGATGGGTATCCCGTTATCGCGGCACAGGGCGACGGCGGCGGTGTCCATGACCTTGAGGTCGCGCTCAAGCATTTCCTGAAAGCTCAGGCGCTTGAACAGGGCCGCATCCGGCACCTTCTTGGGATCGGCGGAATAGACGCCGTCGACCTGGGTGGCCTTGAGCAGCGCCTCGCAGTTCATCTCGGCGGCCCTCAGGGCCGCGGCGGTATCGGTGGTGAAAAACGGATTGCCGGTGCCGGCCGCGAAGATCACCACCCTGCCCCGCTCGAGGTGGCGGACGGCGCTGTCGCGGACATAGGGCTCGCACACCGTCGGCATGGGGATCGCCGACATCACCCGGCAATCCACCCCCAGCCGCCGGACCGCGTTCTGCAGCGACACAGCATTGATGACGGTGGCCAGCATGCCGATGGAATCGGCGGAGGTGCGTTCCATGCCGCCGAGCGCCCCGGCGACGCCGCGGAAGATGTTGCCGCCGCCGACGACGCAGCAGACCTGGACGCCGAGGTCGTGGACGGACTTGATCTCCCCGGCGATGCGTTCGACCGTGGCGGAATCGAGGCCATATTCCCGCCCCCCCATCAGACCTTCGCCCGAGATCTTGAGGAGAACGCGCCGGAAATCGGCTTGGCTGCCCATGCTGCCTCTCATGCCCTGCGGTACAATAAAAGCGGCCCGCCGTCCCGCCCCGGCGGGTGGCCGCGATCATACACCATTCCACCCGACTGTCGCCCCCTTCTCACCGGGGCGACAGGCAGGCAAAAAGGTCAGCGCCCGAGCTGGGCGGCGACCTCGGCGGCGAAGTCCTTGTCGCCCTTGTCGATGCCCTCGCCGAGGGCGAAGCGGATGAAGCCGGTGAGCGTCACCGGGGCGCCGATCTGCTTGGCGGTGTTCTCGATCACCTTGGAAATCTTGGATTCCTGGTCGATGACGAACACCTGTTCGAGCAGGCAGACCTCCTCGTAGTACTTGCGCACCCGGCCCTCGACCATCTTCTCGATGACCGCGGGCGGCTTGCCGGAGGCCGAGGCCTGTTCGGTCAGCACCGCCCGCTCGCGGTCGAGCGCCGCGGTGTCGACCGACGAGACGTCGAGGAACAGCGGGCTGGCGGCTGCGACGTGCATGGCGATCTGCTTGCCGACCTCGCCCAGCTTGGCCTTGTCGCCGGTCGATTCGAGCGCCACCAGCACGCCGATCTTGCCCAGGCCGGGCGCGATCGACGCATGCATGTAGGTGGCGACCACCCCGTCCGACACCTGGAGGCCGGCGGCGCGGCGCAGGTTCATGTTCTCGCCGACGGTGGCGATGAGGGCGGTGAGCTGCTCCTCGACCGACTTGCCGGCCCCCGGAAAGGGCGCCTTCTTGACGGTCTCGATGTCGGCGCCCTTGTCGAGGGCGACGGCGGCGACGGTGGCGACGAAGGACTGGAACTGGTCGTTGCGGGCGACGAAGTCGGTCTCGGCGTTGACCTCGGCGACGACGCCCTTGGTGCCGGCGGCGGCGACGCCGACCAGGCCCTCGGCGGCGACGCGCCCGGCCTTCTTGGCGGCGGCGGCGAGGCCCTTCTTACGCAGCCAGTCGACGGCCGCTTCGAGATCGCCGGCGGTCTCGGACAGCGCTTTCTTGCAGTCCATCATGCCGGCGCCAGTCTTCTCCCGCAGGTCCTTGACGAGCGAGGCGGTAATCTCGGCCATGGAATAATCCTCTTGTGGAGAGTCGGGTATGCGGCGGCCGGCGGCGGCCGCAGCCACCACCGGCGCCGGAATGCGGGAAGGCCCCTACGCCGGCGGCGCGGCGGGCTCCTCGACGACGACCGGGGCCGGAGCCTCGGGCTCGGCCACCAGGGCCGGCTCGACCGGGACTTCCGCCGAGGCGCCGACGTCGCCGCCCGAGCGGGTGATCTCGGCCTGGATGCCGGTGAGCACGGCGCCGGCGATCATGTCGCAATAGGTCTGGATGGCGCGGATGGCGTCGTCGTTGCCGGGGATCGGGTAGGTGATGCCGGCCGGGTCCGAGTTGGAATCGATGATCGCCGCCACCGGAATGTTCAGCTTGTTGGCCTCCTGGACGGCCAGGGCTTCCTTGTTGGTGTCGATGATGAACAGGATGTCGGGCAGGCCGCCCATCTCCTTGATGCCGCCCAGCGCCCGCTCGAGCTTGTCGCGCTCGCGCTGCAGGTTGAGCTGCTCTTTCTTGGTCAGGCCGGACAGCGCGCCGGAATTCAGCTGGTCGTCCAACTCGCGCAGGCGGCGGATCGACAGCGAAATGGTCTTCCAGTTGGTGAGCATGCCGCCCAGCCAGCGATGGTTGACGTAGTACTGGCCGCAGCGCCTGGCCGCTTCGGCGACGATGTCCGAGGCGGCGCGCTTGGTCCCGACGAACAGCACGCGCCCGCCGCCGGCGACGACGTCGCGCACGGCGCCCATGGCGCGGTGCAGCATCGGCACCGATTGTTGCAGGTCGATGATGTGGATCCCGTTGCGCACCCCGAACAGGAAGGGGGCCATCTTGGGATTCCAGCGGCGGGTATTGTGACCGAAATGGACGCCGGCTTCGACGAGCTGACGCATGGAGAATGTCGGCAACGACATGGAGAGGGTTCCTTTGCTTCTCCGGTTGAACCTCCGCGGGCTGTCTTCGGGGTTTCCCCCGACACCGGAGCGACGTGCGCGAAACTCTCGCGCCGCCGCGGACCCGCGTGCGGATTTGTGGCCGGGTACATAAACCCTGGGAGAACATTTGGCAAGGGGGGTGACTGGGGGGACGCCGACGGCGGGGGCTATCCAACGAATTGCCGCAACCGGAAATTTCTTGCCAAGGCATTCGACCACGACGATAACGCTGCATGGACGAATGCTCGAATAACGAATGCCGGGCGCCGGTGCCGCTGAATGTCCGCCTGTGTCCAACATGTGGGCACGATGTCGGCTACCCCAATGTCCGGTATGCAACACAGCCTGCGGAACGGGCGGCGCTGGACGAGCGTTACCGAGCCGCCCGGGATGCCGCCGCCAAGCGTGGCGCTAACGCCACCTTCTCGGGTTTCGAGGAGGCGGTGCGCACCCGTTCTCGCGCGGTCATCACCGTTGGTGCCGACCTGCTGTGGTCGCTGTTCGAATCCGACACGCCGCTCTACGCGAATTACGAACGGCAGGTTGGCGCCGCCTTGCGGCTGCCGGCCGCGCCGGAACACGACCATGACCGATGCATTGTCGCCGGCGCCCTGTTCGGGTCGTTCGCGCCCGAAATCTCCTATGCGGCGCTCTCGCTCGACGGCAAGGGCCTCACCTCATACGGCCGGCGATCCAACCGCACGGCGTTGTGCACCATCGTGCTCGGCGATTTCGCCATCCGCAGCCGGGCCAGCCTGTTGGAAGAGAATTCCTTTTCCTTCGTGACGCGCCACCGGTTGAGCGTCGGCATCCCCATTCCGGCAGGGTATCGCGCCACCTGGGAGGACCGCCATCTCCTCGCCGTCGCCAAGCTGGCGGACAGGCTGAACCCAGGGACTGCGGAAGCACGCTTTTCCGGATTGCTGCTGTCCACCGAAGGTGACCGCGAGACCGACGAATTCGTCGAGGTTTACATCTACGGACCTTTCAATCGCCGAGCGATCGACGATATAATTGAACAGGTGCCTGGGCGCACCGAGAGTGAGCGGATCGATATTGATCGCGCCCGCGATACGCTGGCGGCATTGCGCAAGACATGATCGAGCCGATGGAAAACGCCTTCCTGTCCGAGCGTCTGGGCCGCGCCATCTTCAGCATCGGCGGCCGGCCGATGGTCCTGTGCGCCGAAGACGAGGAACCGTGGGAATGCTCGGCGCATGAAATGGTGCTGATGCGGCAGACTGATCCGGCGATGCGTCCATTGCCCGCGGAAGATTGCGACATCCCCCGTCTGCGCGCCCGATTAACGGCAATCGACCGGCGGCGTCGCGCGCTGTCCTGGCTGATCAGCGGCATGGATCCGATGCTGACCGACCCGACGCGGCGGGAAGCCATTCGCCTCGCCGAACAGGCGCTATCCGACCGGGATGTGCATCGCCATGTCCAAGCCCGCCTGTTAGGTCGCCCTCTGCCTGCCGAAGCAGATCTCCTCGGTGCCATGCATTTGACGCCAAGGGGCAAACACATGGCGGCCCTTGGCATCTATGGTTGGCTGGCGCGGGCGCGCAAGGCCATCGGCCAGTTCCACTGGTCCTGGGCCGAGGCTGTAGCAGTCCTTAAATTGCGGCCCGAAGACGCAGAGTCCGTGCTGTGGGAGATGGTCGACAAGGGCGTCGTTGCCGCCATGATCCGTAGCATCATGACTGGGGACAGGGACGGCGTCAACGTGGCTGCATCACAATCATTTCCGGCATTCCAACTTCTCGCCCATGTCGCCAACGCACTGCTACCACAGATACGCGATGATGAGGGCAAGGACACCAGTCGTCCCGCAGGCACGATTAAGTGGTTCAATTCAACGAAGGGCTACGGTTTCATTGCCCCTGAAGACGGTACCGTTGACGTGTTCGTTCATATCAAAGCCGTGGAGTGCTCGGAGATCAAGGGACAGGAACGAACTCCGGTGCGGGGTCGTGGGGTCGACAAGACGACGGCTGCCAGCGACATCAAGAAGGCCGGCCGCGACCCCACCTAGGTCGACGAAGGGGTTGTGGCGTGCGCGGCGGCTTTTCCACCACGAAGACGCTTGGTCGGGAACGTGGGGGGGCCTTACGCCCCGCGTTGCATTCAATGCCCGGAACATGCGCCGCCCGCTTCGTGCCTTCGTGGTGAAATTTCCGCCAGCCCCCCTCCCCCTCGCCAGACCGCCGCGGCCGTGCTTGAATGGCGGCTCACCACTGGAAGCGGCGCGCGATCATGGACAGGGACACCTTCCTCGCCGGCGCACTGGCCGATCACCGCGCCGGGCGCCTCGGACCGGCCGAGGATGGGTATCGGCGGCTGATCGCGGCCGATCCTGACGATCCCGACGCCAACCACTATCTCGGCATCCTGCTGAAGCAGAAGGGCGACGTCGACGCGGCGCTCGGCCATCTCGCCAGGGCGGCGGGGGCCAGGCCGGACGACGCCGCGATCCGCCAGAACCTCGCCGTCGCGCTGCATGATTGCGGCCGCTTCGGCGAGGCCGAGGACGCGTTCGCGGCGGTTCTCGCCTTGGACCCGGCGCGGGTGCCGGCGCGTCTCGGCGCCGGCATCGCCGCCGCCGCCCAGTCCCGCTATGCCGAGGCCGAGCGGCATTTCCGCGCCCTGATCGCCGTGGCGCCACAGCATGCCGACGGGCATTGCAACCTCGGCATCGCGCTGAGGATGACGGGCCGGGCCGACGAGGCGGTCGCCGCCTTCCGTCGGGCGGTGGCGATCGAACCCGGCCTGGTCAAGGCGCACGTCAATCTCGGGCAGACCTTGCTGGCGGCGCGGCACCCGGCGGAGGCGGTCGCCGCCCTCACCGCGCTGGCCGCGATCGCCCCCGGCCTCGCCCAGGCCCATTTCGACCTCGGGCTGGCGCTGGCGGAATTGGGGCGGCCGGCGGAAGCGGTGGCGGCCTTCGACCGCACCATCGCGATCGTGCCCGACCTGTGCCCGGCGCACGTCCACAAGGGAATCGCCCTGTGCCGGATGAACCGGACCGAGGAGGGCATCGCCGCCTTCCGCGCCGCGCTGGCCCTCGATCCCGCCTGCGCCGAGAACCATTTCAACCTGGCCAACGCGCTGCGGGCGCAGGGTCGCCTGGAAGAGGCAGTCGCCGCCTATCGCAGGGCCATCGACCTCGCCCCCGCCTACGCCGAGGCACAAACCAACCTCGGCGTCGCGCTGAAGGAACTGAACCGAAGCGCCGAGGCGGTCGCCGCCTACCGCGCCGCCTTGGTCATCAGGCCGGATTATCGCGACGCCTGGAGCAACCTCGGCAACGCGCTCCGCGAATCGGGCCGGCTGGACGATTCCGAGGAGGCCTGCCGCCAGGCGATCGCTCTCGACGGCGACTTCGCTGGCGCCCACGCCAATCTGTGTGCCGTGCTGCAGGAACAGGGCCGCTTCGAGGAGGCGGTCATCAGCGGCCGGCGGGCTCTGGCGCTCGATCCGGGCCACGCGAGGGCGCATCTCGACCTCGGCAGCGCCCTGAACCAGCAGGAGCGCCTGGACGAGGCGGAAGCGGCCTATCGCGCCGCCATCGCCTTGACGCCGGATTGCGCCGAAGCCCATGACAACCTGGCGGTCAACCTGCTGGCCCAGGCCCGCCACGCCGAGGCGCTGGCGAGCGCCGGCACGGCCGTGCGCCTGAAGCCCGGCGACGCACGCGCGTGGCGGACCCGGCTGGCCGTCGCCACCTATCACGACGGCCTGGGACTGGACGAGCTGGGCGCCCTCCACCGGGAATTCGGCAGGGCGTTCGCCCAGCCGAAGGCCACGCCGCCGGCCGGTTCAGGCGGACTCAGGCTGAGGATCGGCTACCTGTCGTCGGATCTGCGCGACCATCCGGTCGGCCGCAACATGCAGCCGGTGTTCCGCCACCATGACCGCGCCGCGTATTCGCTTCACTTCTACGCCAACGTCCAACGGCCGGACGCCACCACAGCGGCAATTCGCGCGCTGGGGGAGTCCTGGTGCGACATTTCCGGCCTGTCCGACGCCGAGGCGGCCCGGCGCATCCGCGCCGACGGTATCGACATCCTGGTCAGCCTGGCCGGAAGCCTCGACCGCAACCGCCCGACCATCTGCGCCCACCGCGCCGCGCCGGTGCAGATCGCCATGCACGACATCGCGACCAGCGGCCTGGCCGAGATGGACTACATCATCGCCGATCCCTGGCTGATTCCGCGCCGAAGCAAGGAATGGTTCAGCGAACGGCCGCTGCGCCTGCCGCATTTCTACGTCGCCGATTCTCTCGCCGCGCCGGCGGCCCGCTCCCGCGCGCCCGGCCCGCCGGTGCTGGCCTGCTTCAACAATCCCTCGAAGATCGGGCCGATGCCGTTGCGGCTGTGGGGCGCCATCCTCGCCCGCGCGCCCGAAGCCCGGCTGGTGCTGGGCTACAAGGACCGCTACCGAAGCGACCGGCTGCGCGAGCGGATCCTCGCCGCCCTGGTCGATGCCGGCGCGACGGCGGGACGGATCGAATTCCTGACGGATGCGGCGACACCCGCCGCCTTCCTGGAGCGCTACGACCACATCGACCTGGAGCTGGACACGTTTCCCTTCTCGGGCTCCACCACCAGCTTCGTCGCCCTGTCGATGGGGGTGCCGGTGGTGACCTGGCCGTGGGACAGGATGATCGGCCGCTGGACCATGGCGATGCTGGAGACGCTGGGCCTGCCCCAACTGGTGGCGGATTCCGCCGACGATTACGTCCGCATCGCCGTCGACGCCGCCAACGCCATCGCCGGCTGGCGGGACCGGCGCCAGGACATCCGCCGAACACTGGCTGCGTCGCCGCTGTGCGACGGCGCCCATTGGACCCGCAACCTGGAACGGCTGTACCGGGCCGCGTGGCGGCGGCGAAGCGCCTAAGGCGACGCGTGAAAATAAGTGCGTCGCCTTGCTTGTTCTGTTGGGTTTCCGCGTCCGCGGAAACCCTGGCTCAGACGCCGCTCGGGCTTGGCGGAAATGGAGCGGATATTCCGCTCCATTTCCTAACCCTCCACCAGCTTCCCGTCCTCCAGCCGCACCACCCGGTCCATGCGCTTGGCCAGGGCGGGGTTGTGGGTGGCGATCAGGGCCGAGACGCCCGACGTGCGGGCCAGACGCAGCAATTCCTCGAACACCCCGTCGGCGGTGTGCGGGTCGAGGTTGCCGGTGGGCTCGTCGGCCAGCAGCACCTTGGGATCGTTGGCCAGCGCCCTGCAGATGGCGACGCGCTGCTGCTCGCCCCCCGACAGCTGGCCGGGACGATGCTCGGCGCGCTTGTCCAGGCCCATGGTCGCCAGCAGCCGCAAAGCCTTGTCCTTGGCCTTGGCGCGCCGGGCCCCGGCGATCATCTGCGGCAGGATGACGTTCTCCACCGCCGAGAATTCCGGCAGCAGGTGGTGGTACTGGTAGACGAAGCCGAGATGAAGCCGGCGCAAGGCCGTGCGCTTGGCCTCGGACAGCCGGCCCAGCGGTTCGCCGGCCAGCCACACCTCGCCGGCATCGGGACGCTCCAGCAGGCCGGCGATGTGCAGCAGCGTCGACTTGCCGGCTCCCGAGGGGCCGACCAGGGCGACGATCTCGCCGGGCTTCAACGCCAGCGCGGCGCCCCGCAGCACCGCGAGCGTCGCCTTGCCCTGGGAAAAGGTGCGGACGATGCCGTCCAGGCGCAGGCCGTCACTCATAGCGGAGCGCCTCCACCGGGTCGAGATTGGCCGCGCGCCACGACGGGTAGATGGTGGCGGCGAAGGACAGCCCCAGCGCCATCACCACCACCGACGCCACCTCGGAGGGATCGACCTTGGCCGGCAGCTGGGTGAGGAAATAGATCTCGGCGGCGAACAGGTCGCGGCCGACGATGGACTGGATGAATTGCCGGATCGCCTCGATATGGGTGGCGAACCACACCCCCAGCGCCAGGCCGAACAGGGTGCCGGCGACGCCGACGCTGGCCCCGGCCAGGAAGAAGATCCGCATGATCATCCCCCGCGTCGCCCCCATGGTGCGCAGGATGGCGATGTCGCGGCCCTTGTCCTGCACCAGCATGATCAGGCTGGAGATGATGTTGAAGGCGGCGACGATGATGATCAGGGTCAGGATGAGGAACATCACGTTCCTCTCCACCTGGATGGCGTTGAAGAAGCTGGCGTTGGACTGCTGCCAGTCGTGCACCCTGAGCCCCGCCCCCGGGTTCAGGCGGAAGATCTCCAGCCGCAGGTCGGGGACCTTGTCGGGATTATCGGCGAACACCTCGATCTGGCTGACCATGCCGGGAAGCTGGAAATAGATCTGGGCGGCCTCCAGCGGCATGAACACGAAGCTGGAATCGTATTCGTACATGCCGACCTCGAAGGTCGCGGCGATCTTGTAGGCGCGCATCCGCGGCACCGTGCCGAACGCGGTGACGTTGCCCTTGGGCGAGATCAGGGTGATGCGGTCGCCGACGCCCAGGCCCAGCCGCTCGGCCAGGCGGCGCCCGACCACCACCGCGTCGGTGCCGGTGAACTCCGCCGGATTGCCCTTGATGCCCTTGGCGAAGACCTCGCGGCTGAGCAGGTCCTCGGGGCGGACGCCGCGCACCATGGCGCCCGCCGCGGCAGCCGGCGAGGTCGCCATCACCTGGCCCTCGACGGTGGGGATGGCGCGGACCACGCCGGGCAGGCGGCGGATGGCGTCGGCCAGGGGATCGTAATCGGGCAGGGCGAGGCCGGGGCCGTAGATGCTGATATGGCCGTTGACCCCCAGGATGCGCGACAGCAGTTCCTGGCGGAAGCCGTTCATCACCGCCATCACCACGATCAGCGTCGCCACCCCCAGGCCGATGCCCAGCAGCGAGAACCCGGCGATCACCGAGATGAAGCCTTCCTTGCGGCGAGCCCGCAGGTAGCGGAACGCCACCATCCTCTCGAAGGCGCTGAACACCATCGTCTCCCTACCCCACCAGCCGCGCCAGCGCCGATTCGACCGACAATTCCTGCCGTTCGCCGGTCCGGCGGCTCTTCAATTCGACCACGCCCGAGGCCAGGCCCTTCGGCCCGACCACCAACTGCCATGGAAGGCCGATCAGATCCATGTCGGCGAACTTGACCCCGGCGCGCTCGTCGCGGTCGTCGTAAAGGACCTCCACCCCCTTGCCGGACAAGCGGTCGTAGATGTCCGCGCACACCGTATCGCAAGCGGAATCACCGCTTTTCAGGTTGAGCAGGCCGACCTTGAAGGGGGCGACGCTGTCCGGCCACTTGATGCCGCGTTCGTCGTGGAAGGCCTCGATGATGGCGCCGACCAGGCGCGACACGCCGATGCCGTAGGAGCCCATCTCGACGGTCAGCGGGTTGCCGTCGGGGCCGGTGACCACCGCGTTCATCGCCTTGGAATACTTGGTGCCGAAATAGAAGATGTGGCCGACCTCGATGCCGCGCGCCACCTTCAGGCGCTCCGGCGGCGGCACGTTGGCGGCGGCGGGGTCGTGCTTCTCGTCGGTGACGGCGTAAAGCCGCGACAGGGCGTCGAGGTCGATGGCGTCCTTGGCCGCAAGCTCGTCGAAGGCGACGTCGTAGAACACCCCGCTCTCGCCGGTCTCGGCCAGGATGTGGAACTCGTGGCTGAGATTGCCGCCGATCGCCCCGGATTCCGCCTGCATCGGGATGGCGGTCAGGCCCATGCGCTTGAACGTCTTCAGATAGGCGTTGAACATCGCCTCGTAAGACCTTTTGGCGCCTTCAAAATCCATGTCGAAGGAATAGCTGTCCTTCATCAGGAATTCGCGTCCGCGCATGACTCCGAAGCGCGGCCGCACCTCGTCGCGGAACTTCCATTGGATGTGATAGAGGATCCGCGGCAGGTCGCGGTAGCTGCGGACGTTGTCGCGGAACAGCTGGGTGATCAGCTCCTCGTTGGTCGGGCCGTACAGCATCTCGCGGTCATGGCGGTCGACGATGCGCAGCATTTCCTTGCCGTAGGCGTCGTAGCGACCGCTCTCGCGCCAGATGTCGGCCGACTGGATGGTCGGCATCAGCATCTCCTGGGCGCCTGCCGCGTCCTGCTCCTCGCGCACGATCTGCTCGATCTTGCGGAGCACCTTCCAGCCCAGCGGCAGCCAGGAATAGATCCCCGCAGCCGACTGGCGGACCATGCCCGAGCGCAGCATCAGCCGGTGCGAGGCGATCTGCGCCTCGGCGGGAATGTTTTTCAATGTCGGCATGAAGAAGGCGGACAGGCGCATGGCGCTCCTCGGGAGGTACGGATTGGCGGCCGACTTTAGGCAAACCCCGGGCGGATGACAATGAGTCGGATCGCCCTTTCCGGCTATTTTCGGTGACAGTGCATTCTACTCGACAGATAAGTGCACTGTCACCGAAATTTCTTTCACTGGAACCCGGCCTGTTTGCATCGCAGGGCGACCGCCTCCTTCTCCGATTGGCCGACCGGCTGGCCGTTGATGGTGAGGCTGTTCTTGGCGACGTCGTAGCGGATGGCGGCGACCGGCATCTGGGTGTTGCCGCCGGCCGGGCCGGTCGCCGCTTGCGCCGACTGGCTGGCGGCCAGCGACGCCTGGCTGGCCGCGACCGCCTGCTGCTGACTTTGCAAGGTGTTGGCCTCGGCCGCCAGCCGGGAGGCGGTGGTGTCGCCGGCATCGACTTGCGCCTGGGCCTGGGCCTCGGCGGTGGTGTTGGCTGCGATCGCCGCTCGGGTGGTGTCGACCGTGCCCTGCGCCGCAGCCACGTCCGCCACCGCCTTTTGATAGGCGGGAGAACCGGGATTGGTCCCGGCGCCTTTCAAGGCCGTCAGCGCCGCCTGCGCCTGCGCCAGCTTGTAGAGGTCGGTGCCGACGGTGGCGGAATCCCCCAGCTTGGCGCTCAGCTTGGTGCCGGTGGCGGTCAGGCTGGCGACCTGCGCCGCATTGGCATTGATGATGGCGTTCTGGTTGGTGATCGCGCTGTTGGCGCCGGCGATCGCGCTGGCATTGGCGTCGAGGTTGCCCGCCGCCTTGTTGTAGGCTGCCAGGGCCGACTGGTAGCGCGGGTCGCCATGGTTGTAGCTGGCGACGGCGGCCAAGGCCGCAGCCGCGTCGGACTTGGCCGAGGTCAGGCCGGCAGTCTTGGCCTGCAGCGCCGTCAGCGTCTGGTTCAGCGTCGCCTTCTGCTGGTAGGCGGCCTTGACCGCCGCAGTGTTGGCTGCCTGGCCGGCGCTGTTGGCGGATTGCTGGTTGCCGATCGCCGCGCTCTTGGCGGCCAGCGCCGCGCTTTGCGCCGCCGCCGCCTTGGCCTGGCCATAGCCGACCGGATTGACCGAGTAATTGAACTCGATCACGTCCGGCAGCACCTTGATGGCGCCGCCGCTGCCCGGCATGTCCGCGGCCGCCACCGGCTTGCCGTGGACGTCGACTCCCGGCCGATAGGCGGCGCCGGGGGTGGCCAGTTGGCGGATCAGCCGCTGGCATTCGCCGCGCGTGATGCTGACCCGCGGCGCAGCGGGGGTTTCCGCCGCCGCGGCGGCGATTCCGGCGAGCACGCCAAAAACGATGAGAACGGGACGAGACATGCAGACCTCCCACCCCTGAGCGTGCCGCAAGCCGAGCCTTGCTTGCAAGCCCCGAGTGCGCGCATTCTGCCGCCGTCCGCATTCCGGGAGAGCGTTCGCCGTGGCCGATCCGCTGTTCACCATCCCCTGCCCCGCAATCCCCGTCGCCGGCGAGGGTTCCGTCTACCCGGTGCGCCGGATCTTCTGCGTCGCCCGCAACTACGCCGGCCATGCCCGCGAGATGGGCGCCGATCCCAGTCGCGAGCCGCCGTTCTTCTTCACCAAGAGCCCCGATTGCCTGGTGCCCGGAGGCGGCGCCATCCCCTATCCGCCGGCGACCGGCAACCTCCACCACGAGGTCGAACTGGTGGTGGCGCTCGGCCGGCCGCTGTTCCGCGCCGAACCCGCGGCCGCGGCGGAGGCCGTGCTGGGCCAGGCGGTGGGGCTCGACCTGACCCGCCGCGACCTCCAGCTGGAGGCGCGCGACAAGGGCCGGCCCTGGGATTTCGGCAAGTCGTTCGAGGCGTCGGCGCCGGTCTCGCCCCTGGTGCGAACCACCCGCCCGCTCGAACGGGGCGCCATCACCCTGGAGGTCAACGGCACGCTGCGCCAAAGCGGCGACCTTGCCGACATGATCTGGTCGGTGCCCGAGATCCTCGCCCATCTGTCGCAATACTATCACCTCGGCCCGGGCGACCTCGTCTTCACCGGCACGCCCGAGGGTGTCGGCCCGCTGCGGCCGGGCGACCGGCTTTGCGCCCGCATCCCCGGTCTGGCCGAGTTGTCGGCGACCATTGTGCCCGGAGACTAGGACAATTTCGCTTTGTCGCATCCCCGCTGGGATATAAGCTTACTCGGATGTTTCAAGGTGAGCACGATGGGCGGGAAGAGGATGGGCCACGCGAATGGCTGAACCGGCAAAGGAAGAGGCGGAAGGCGTCGCCGATGGTTTGATCGAGGCCTCCTATTGCACCGCGGTAGAGGATTTCTTTTCCCCCGCCGCGCGAGACGTCATCGGCCGATACCTTGCAAGCTTTCTTTATCAGCTTATCATCACCCCGACCGAACTGGTGTATTCGGCGAAGCACCTGAAGCGACTGAACGACGCCGGCCGCGTGCTGATGAACGTGGTCGACAAGGTCGCCACCCTCCAGGCCCGCCGCAAGAACGAGAACGCCGGCAAGCGCATCAAGGATCTGCACGATCTGGTCGGCAAGCTGACCCGCAAGCTGTGGGACGAGGACAAGGAAAAGCCGGTTCCCACCATCAAGCCCGAGGCCTTCGCCGACGCGGTGGCGCGCATGCCCGAGGCCGAGCGCGCCTATGGCGGCGGCCGGCTGCTGAGCGAATACCTGTCGCAGTTCAAGGTGTGGAAGGACAAGATCGCCGCCCTGGTCCGCCTGCTCGAACTGTGCCGGGGCAAGGACGCCTTCGCCCTGGTCGAGCCCCAGCTGGCCGAAACGCTGAAGAGCGAGCCGGCCCTCGACCAGTTGCTGGGCATCCCCGAATGCCTGGAACCGCGCTGCCGCGACCTCATCGACCTGTGGAAGGGCACGTGGCAGGCGCGCGACACCGCCGATGCCGTGGTCGAAAAGCTCAACGCGCTGATCCTTTCCGGCGAGGCGCCGTCGCTCAAGCCGGCGGTCGAATTCGCCCTGCTGCGGGCATTGGCCGGCAAGACCGTGCTGCGCTCGGCCGAACCCGACCGCGAGATGGTGGCGGTGTTCGACCTGTTCCGGGCCCTGTGGCAGGGCCAGAGCCTGATCGGCGGCGCCCGGACCCTGGCCATGCTGGAAAAGCGCCAGAGCCGCGTCGTCACCAAGGAAGCCATCACCGATCTGTTGCGCGAGCGCAAGGTGCTGGCCGACCGCCTGCACTATCTGATGGGGCTGTCGGCTCTGGCGGTGGGCGGCGCCAACCGCGCCACGCTCAAGACCTTCATCGACCATTATTTCGCCGACCGCGACTTCGTGCCGCGCATCGTCGGCGGCCAGGAACCGCCGGTGCCCAAGATGCAGACGCTGACCCAGCTGCATCACGCCATCAAGGCGTCCTGGCTGGCCGACGGCGACAAGGCCGCCCACATGGCCCAGGTCGAGGCGGCCCAGGCCGACCTGATGCGCCGCTCGCGCCTGTTCGAACAGATCGAAAAGAAGGGCGGCGGCCCGGCGCAGAAGGTGCTCACCCTGCTCGACCTCCATCGCAAGGGCAGCTTCCTCGAAGGTGGCAACACCGACACGGTCAAGCGGATCGTCCAGGCCTACATGCAGGACCCGCAATTCCTCTCCGAGTACCTGGGCGGCTCGGAGGGAGAGGAGCGCGGCCGCAAGATCCAGCTGCTGTCGCGCACCCTGGCGACGCTCGGAATCGCGTGGGCTGTCTCAGGCGTGTGACACGCGATTTCACCGGCGTTACATCCCATCGCCCTCCCGCCGTTCTTCTCGGCGTCCATTTCCCTTGATTTTCAAGCGCTTGCGCATCGGCGCGGCGGGTGGCACGGCCCTTGCGTCCATGACGACGCCGCGGCGGCCGTCCCATAGCAGCCGGTCCGCGCTGCGAGACGCCGTCTCGCACGAACTCCGTGATCGTCAGGCAATGCCGATAGGAGGAAAGATGAAGAAGGTTATGTTGGTGGGCGTCTCCGGCGCAGCCCTGCTGTTCGCAGCCGCCACCGTCCACGCCCAGGTCATCGACCAGACCAAGACTCGCGACTCCACCGCGATCGCCAATTCGTTCGATCCGACCATCACCCGGACCGACTCGCATAACGTCGCCTTGTCGCTGACCGACACCCACAACCGCACCACCACCGACACCACGGTGGCCGGCGACGCCAGCAACAGCAGCGCGGTGTCGGGCAAGAACAACAAGTCGCAGACCACCGACGTCCAGAATTCCAACGCCAACGCCATCGCCACCCTCGGCGGCACCGCCGTGTGGATCAAGGACCCGAACGGCGACGCCATCGTCGGCAACGGCAATGTCGAGCAGCGCAACAACACCGACATGACCGTCGACAACAAGATCGGGCCGATCACGCTGAGCGGCGGCAGCGCCGACGGCGGCAACGGCACCGGCGGCAAGGCCTTCGGCGGCAACGGCACCGGCGGCAAGGGCGTCGGCGGCGACGCCAAGAGCGTCCAGTCGGCCAAGACCTTCAATATCGGCCAGGGCGGCAACGCCTCCAGCCACATCGCCCCGGTCACCGCCGGCGGCGGCGGCGGCGGCGGCGGCGGCGGCGACGCGGTCGCGGTGAGCACCAACCTGTCGAGCCAGAAGGCTGCCAATTTCAGCAGCGCCGACGGCGGCAACGCCAAGGCGAATTCGCTGTCGATCGGCGTTGCGGCGTCCGACACCAGCGCCAAGTCGAAGTCCGCGGCCGTCGATCCGACCCTCGGCAGTTCGCTCGCGGCCGGCCTCGGCGTCGGGCTGGGCGCGTCGGAAGCCAATGCGAACCATAACGACCCGCGCAGCGTCACCGCCCTTTCGGCCGGGCTCGGCCTCGGGATCGGCGCCGGCAAGTCCAGCGTGACCCAGGATCCGTCGGCGACCTCCACCTCCACCGCGGGGGCGATGGGTTCGGCGACCAACACCTCGCCGTCGACGGCCTCGGCCACCGGCGGTGCCGGCGGCACCAACACCAGCACCAACAGCCAGGCGGCGACCCAGTCGGCGTCGTCCACGGCGACCGGCGGTGCCGGCGGTGCCGGCGGCATGGGCGGCAGCAACTGGGTCGATTCCAACGCGGTCGGCGGTGCCAACTCGCAGAAGGCCTATTCGGCGCAGCTGGCCTCGGTGACGGCCGGCGCCGGCATGGGCGGGGCCGGCTATGGCGGCAGCGCCACCGGTGGCAACGGCATGGGCGGCAACGGCGGCGACGCATCGGCCCACCTGAGCAGCGGCAGCATCGGCGCGATCGGGCTCGGCTCCATGAACGGCTACTCCAGCGTCTCCCAGTCCACCGGCATCGCTGGGGTGAACCTGTCGTCGTTCAGCCTCAACAACCGGATGTAGGCTTCACCAACCGGCGGGCTCCCTCCTGGGCCCGCCGGCCCCTTTCCGCCAGCGAGGAAAAAAGCCATGCGCGCGACCGTCCTGGGCCTGGCTGCGGCCATGCTCGCCCTCCCCGCCTTGGCCGATGATCCGTTCGGCAGCCCGGTTGGCGCCGACACGCTCGGTGCCCAGCGCGGCGGCACCCTGATCACCGACAACGTCCTGCAAGGCAACACCACCGACCAGACTGCCAACAATTCGATGGGCAACGTCGACATCGGCGGCGCCAAGTTGAGCGGGTACATTTCCCCCGCCACCATCGCCGGCAACAGCGGCATCACCACGGTGATGCAGAACACCGGCGACATGGTCAGCGTCAGCAACGCCACCAACGTCAACGTCTACCTGCACTAGGCGGCCGGCGATGAGAGCTCGTTTCGGTATCGCGCTGATGCTGGGATTGGCCGCGGTTCCGGCGCATGCCGGACAGGCGGGGCTGGCGACGCCGGCCGGCACCTTCACCGTCCCGGTGGTCAGCCTGCGCGAGGCGCGCTTCAATTCGGTGGTGCGCCAGGAGCACGATTTTTCCTGCGGCTCGGCGGCGGTGGCGACGCTGCTGACCTATCACTACCACCATCCGATCGGCGAGGACGCCGCCTTTTCCGCCATGTACGCGGCGGGCGACCAGGACGCCATCCGCCGGTCGGGCTTTTCGCTGGCCGATATGCAGCGCTACCTCGCCACCCTCGGCTTCAGCTCGGACGGCTTCCGCGTGCCGCTGAGCAAACTGGCCGAAATCGGCGTGCCGGCGATCGCCCTGATCAACACCCGAGGCTACAACCACTTCGTCGTCATCAAGGGTCTCGATGGCGACGACGTCCTGGTCGGCGATCCCGCCCTGGGATTGCGCTCGATCGCGCGGGCCGAGTTCGAAGCCATGTGGCAGGGCGTCGCCTTCGTCATCCGCGACGACATCGACGTCGCGCGCGAGAACTTCAACCGCTCCGAGGAGTGGGCGGTCCGCCGCAAGGCGCCGTTCGGCACCGCCCTCAACCGCCAGGGGCTGGCCACCTTCTCGACCATGCTGCCCTCGCTCTTCGAGTTCTGAGAGCCTCCCTCGCAACCGAGACAACGGGGAGTAGGACCCATGATCACAATCGCGACTCGCCTGGCCGCCGGCGCCGCATTGCTGGTGGCCGCCACCCCCGCCTTCGCCCTGCAAGCCGGCGATCCCTTCGCCGACATCGCGCCGATAGGTCGTGATTTCTTGCGCGACATGCGCGGCGGCATGATGATCGGTGGCATTCCCATCGATTTCGCCGTGGTGGTCAGCACCACGGTTCAAGGCGCGACCCTGCCGATGAGCGGATTGCAGACGACGCTGGCCATCAACGATGCCGGCGGAATCGGCGCCGCCCATACCACGCCGATCGGCGCCGCATCGACGGCCGTGGCTGCCACCGGCGGCTTCGGCCTGGCGCTGCCGGTGGGCCAGACCAGCATCATCCAGCAGGTGGTCAGGGACCAGATCCAGACGCTGATCGCCAACACCGCCGCCGGCGTGGCGATCACCCACGCCACCACCTTCGACGTCACCCTGCCCAGCTTCCTGAACGCGTCCCGGGGATTCGCGGCCAATGCCATGATCGCCCGCATGGGCATCGACGCCGCGGTGGCGGGGGTCCGGCGGTAAATTCCCCTCGCCGCAAACGACCCAGTGTTGGGGCGGGCCGCCGTGCCCGCCCCGCCCCGATTCTCAGAACAGATCGAAGGTTATCGGCAGGCGCGCCATCAGGCTGACGTCCGGCGCGTCGCGGGTGGCGCCGATGCCGACGGTGACGTTGAGCGCGGTGTGGTCGTTGATCTGCCAATTGGCCCCCAGGTTGACGGTGCCCACCGACAGGCCCTGGGAGTGGAAGCTGGTGTTGTCGCTGAAGGTGGTCTTGGTGCCGGCGATGAAATCGTGCTGGTAGCCCAGCGAGAACGAAACCTTCTCGTTCAGCGCGACGCCCATGCCGAAGCCGAGGCGCACCGCGCCGCCGGGATCGACCGTATGGATGTTGCGGTTGGGGTCGTAGACTTTGTCGACGGTGGTGGAGAAATTGTACAGATAGCCGGCGTTGACGAAGAACACCGCCGGATCCGAAGGGGCGATGAGGGTCAGGCTGGGCTCGACCCCCCAATAGCCGGAGCCGGTGGCCAGTTCCTGGGGCACGCCGAGGGCATCGCGCTTGACGTCGAAAGGACCTTTGCCGGTGTCGCTCTTGACTCTGACGTTGGCGACGAAGATGGGCCAGTCGCCGCCGCCGTCGTTCAACTGGTAGTGCACCGCGCCCTCGATGTCGCCGAGGTCGTAGGTGTGCAGTTCGGTGGCTTCCTGGGTGGTATTGGGGCTGACCACGGTATTGGTGGTGCTGTCGTGCCGGTACATGCCGGGCACCCGCAGCTCGGCCTCAATGCGATCGGTGACGCCGTAGCGCAGGCCGAGGGTGGCGGTGACGGCGTCGCGGTTGGCCTGGCTGGCCTGGACGTTGCCGATCAGCACGGTGTCGAGGATGGCGACGCCGCCGGCGACGAAGGTGTTGATGTTGGAATGCTGGTACTGGATCGACGGCTCGACCACCAGCGCGCCCTGGCGCGTCAGCACCCCCGGCTTGGCGGGCGCGATGGCGGCAGCCGGCTCGGCCGGATCCGCCGCCGCCTGCTGCGGCGGTGGCGGATTGTCGGACTCGGGCGCCGGTGCGGGCGCCGCCTCGGCTTCGGGCACGGGCGTGGGCTCGGCCTCCGGCTGCGGATCGGCGGCGGCGTCCTCGGTCCGGGTCTCCACCGGCGCCGAAGGCGGCTGGTCCTGAACCTGGGCCTGGTCCTGGGGCGGCAGATCTTCGGTCTGGATTTCAGAGCCGGGGGGCGCCGCCTGGGCGGTGCCGCATCCGATTCCGGCAAGCAACACCATGCCGGCCGAGGCCCCCAACAGTCTCGAACGTTTCATCGCGGTCTTCCTCCGGGAAGCGGCGGGTCACCGGACTGTAGACCGCAAACGTCCGTGAATTTCGTTTTCTTCGGTAATATATGGCGAGCGACACTAGTGCCGTTATAATACTATATGCTTACCGGCGCGGATGGGATTGATTGAAATATCCAGGCGGAACATCGGAATTATTTTGGGGCCTGGACTCTGCCGCCTTATGCGCGCCGCTACCCGGAAGATGCTGTGAAGCGGGCGCCCGTTCCTGCAACACTCCGGCCATGTATTGCCCAGACAAGAGCGACGCGGGATTGAGCAAGGCGACGGTAGCGGCGTTGGGAGCCGACGTCCTGGCGACGCTGCTGATCGAGCAGGCGGTCAAGGATCCGGCGCTGCGTGCGCGCCTGAAGCCGATGCTGGCGCCACCCGCCGCCGCCCTGGTGCCGGCGGATTCCGCCATGGTCGGCAGCAGCGCGGCGATGCAGGGGCTGTTCGCCACCTTGCGCAAGGTGGCCGCCACCGAAGCCCCGGTGCTGATCACCGGCGAGAGCGGCACCGGCAAGGAACTGGCGGCGACCGCCATCCACCGCGGCTCGATCCGCGCCGCCGGGCCGTTCGTGCCGATCAATTGCGCCGCGCTGCCCAAGACGCTGATCGCCTCCGAATTGTTCGGCTATGAAAAGGGCGCCTTCACCGGCGCCGACCAGCGGCGCCTCGGCCGCATCCAGGGCGCCGACGGCGGCACCCTGTTCCTCGACGAGATCGGCGACCTGCCGCTCGACATGCAGGCGCACCTGCTGCGCTTCCTCCAGGAAAGCACCATCGACCGGCTGGGCGGAATCCACCCGATCAAGGTCGACGTGCGGGTTATCGCCGCCACCAATGTGCCGTTGCGCCGGGCGGTGGCGGAAGGCGCTTTCCGCGAGGATCTGTTCTTCCGCCTCAACGTGCTGACCGTCGAGATCCCGCCGCTACGCAGCCGCGGCGAGGACATCGAGACGCTCGCCGGCCACTTCGCCGCCAAGTTCGCCCGCGAGGCCGTCCGGCCGATCCGCGGCCTGTCGCCCGAGGCCCAGGCGGCGGTGCGCCGCTATCCGTGGCCGGGCAACATCCGCGAGCTGATCGCCAGCATCCGCCGCGCCGTGGTGATGGCGGACGGCCCCTGGATCCGCCCCGAGGACCTGGGTCTGCCGGCCGATGCGGTCGATTCCTGCGGCCGCCCGCTTCAGGCCGCCCGCCGCGGCATCGAGGAATCGATGGTCCGCCAGGCCCTCGCCGCCAACCGCAACAACGTCAAGCGCGCCGCCGAGCATCTGGGGGTATCGCGGGTCACCCTCTACCGGCTGATGGACAAGCACGGCATCGTCACCGGCCAGTAGGCCTATCCGACCTCGGGCCGGTTGCCCCTGCCCCGCGGCGTCGGGCTATGCTCGGCCATGCACCGCCGGACGTTCCTCGCCGCCTCCGCCGCCACCGTGATCGCCGACGGCGGCGGGCGGGGAGCGGTGATCGGCCTGCTGCTGCCGTTGAGCGGCCCCGACGCGCCGCTCGGCCGCTCGGTCGCCGATTCCGCCCTGATGGCGGCGGACGAGATCAACCAGGATTCCGGCCGGCGGCGGCCGCCAATCGCCGTTCGGACCGCCGACACCGGCTCGGATCCCCGCCGCTTCCTCGCCCTGCTGTCGCAGATGGTCGGCGGACACCGCACCGCCAGCATCTTCGGCCTGTGCCCGCCCGCCGCGGCAGGCGCGATGCGGACCATCCTCGAACGCGGCGGCGGGCTGTTCTGGGACCCGGCGCCGACCCCCGGCGGCGAATGTTCCGACACCGTCGTCCACGGCGGGCCGACCCCCTATCAGAGCCTCGGCCATCTGGTGCCGTGGCTGGCCGAGCAGGTCGGCCGCCGCTTCCTGCTGGTCGGCAGCGACGAGGACTGGCCGCGCGCCCTGCTCGCCGCCTGCCGCACCATGGCCGAGGATTGCGGCGCCGCCGCCATCGGCGCCAGCGAATTGGTGCCGCCCGGCGGCGCCGACTTCACCGCCATCCTGGCGCGGATTCGCCGCGAACGCATCGAGGTGGTGGTCTCCGCCCTCACCGGCGCCTCGGCGACCGCCTTCCTGCGCCGCTATCGCGAAGCCGGCCACGACCCGCGCGAGGTGCCGATCGCCAGCCCCACCCTGTCGGAACTGGTGGCCGCCGCCGCCGGGCCGCAGGTCGCCGCCGGCGCCGTCGCCGCCGCCCCGTATTTCGCCAGCTGGCCGTCCTCGGCCAACAGCCTGTTCACCCAGCGCCTGCGGCGGCATGCCGGCGCCGCCGCCATCGCCGGCGCCACCGCCGAAGCCGCCTGGTTCCAGCTGCGCCAGTTCGGCGCCGCGCTGGACAAGCTGGACGGCGCCGATCCGATCGCGGTCAACATCCGCGAGGCAGCCCGCGGCTGCGCCGTCGACGCTCCCCAGGGGCCGGTGCGCCTCGACGGGGCCAGCCTGCACACCCTGTTATGGCCGAAGATCGCCGTGGTCGATCCCTCCGGCCGTTTCCGGCCGCTCGCCGGCGCCGCCGAGCCGCTGGGTCCGCTGCCGTTCTGGCCCTCCGCCGAACGCGGGTGCCGGCAGCGGCAGGCGGGAAAGGATTGAGGCGCCGCGCCGCCGGCGCCACGCGCCCGCCGCCATCCCCGCCGCCACCATCCACAGGATGCAACTGCCCGAAGGAAGATTGGCCATCATCCCCTGCTCGGTCAGCCCGCTGAACAGGGTGTAGAGCAGCAGGACGTCGCGCGGCGCCCGCGGCCGCAGCAGGAACATCCGGATCTCGGTCGCCAGGGCCGCCAGCAGGAACACCGTCCCCACCAACCCGACATACAGCAGCGCCTGCAGATAGGCGTTGTGCGCGTGCACGATGCGCCACGGCGCGAAACCCCTGAACACGATCATCCCCGAGGCCTGGCCGTGACCGATCCAGGGCGCCTCGGCGATGCGGTCGAGGGCGAACGGCCAGATCACCAGGCGCCCGGACAGGGACAGGATCTCGCTGGAGGAACCGGACCGGGCGACCAGCTCGAGCAGATCGCGCGGCAGCAGGCTGGCGAAGCCGGCCACCGATTCCATGGTCAGCGCCACCACCACGCAAGCCACCAGCACCGGCCCCATCAGCAGCGCCCCGCCGCGGCGATAGGCCCAATAGCCGAGCGCCGCCGCCGCCATCGCCGCCACCGGGATGCGCGACTGGGTGAGAATGGCGGTGGCCACCCCCGCCGCCGCCAGCAGCGCCAGCAACGCCTTGGGGCCGGCGCGCCGGCTGCGGGCGAACAGGGCGAGGCAGGCATAGGTGAACAGCGCCGCGACCTCGGCCAAGGGGATCGGGTGGTCGGTGATCCCGCGCAGGCGGTTGATTTCGCCGGTGCTGCCGGGGCTGAGGCCGGCGATGCCCATGGCGAACGGGGCGATGGCGAGGGACGGCAGGACGATGGCGCCGCACCCCAGCACGATGGCGACCAGCAGCGAGTCCTCGTCCAGCACCGCGGCGCAGGCCATGGCGAAGCAGAACAGCAGCAGGAAGGCGGCGGTCGCCTCGAAGGTGTAGGCCGGAACCGGCGACCACAGGGTCGAGATCGACAGGATCGCCAGGAACACCAGCGTCAGCCAGCCCGGCGGCGCCGCCAGCAGCCGCTTCCAGCGCGGCAGCAGGAACAGTCCGGCCAGCCCCGCACCCACCCAGGCCGCCGCCTTCATCAGCACCTGCCAGTCCCACGACTTGTCGGCCCAGCTGCGCGAGCGGAAGCTGGCATCGGTGACGAACAGCAGCAGCGCCAGCGCCAGGGTGAAGGCCCAGCGCTCGCCGGCCAGCAGGGCCAGGCCGACCGGCACCAGGGCGATGGCGACGGCTACCGCCAGCGGCAAGGCCTGCAGCCACGGCTGATCGGGCAGGATCGCCGGCATCGCCACCGCCGCCGCGAAGGCGGCCAGCGCCGTCCCCGCGGCCGCCGCCATCAGCCCTGGCGGAAACGGCGGCCTCATGGCCGCTCCGGCGAATGGCGGCCGAACAGATAGCCCAGCATCACCCCGGCACGGTAATAGCGCACCCGGAACAGCACCCGGATGGCCCGCCAGCGCAACGCTGCCGATTCAAGGTCGCGGGTGGTGGCCAGCTGCCAGCACTTCAGCAGCGGCGGCAGGCCGACGCCGCAGGTGTAGAGCAGCCAGCACAGGTGGAACCACCGCCGCTCCCGCATGTAGTTTCGGCTGTGCCATGCGGTACGCAGGGCCTTGCTCTTGAGTTCGCTCCAGGTCCGCCGCGCCGGGTGGCGCACCACCACGTCGCAGGCGAAGCCGATCCTGTATCCCAGCGACACCGCCCGCCGGCCCCATTCGAGATCCTCCGGCATGGTTCCGTTACGGAACGGACCGACCGCCTCGAACACCTTGCGCGGCACCAGAATATTGGCGCCGGCGGAAAATTTCTTCTGCGTCACGTAACGCTTTTGCTCGAAGCCGAAGACCTTGTCGAAGAGTTCGACGTCGGTGGGATTGGCCGCGTCGGCGCAGAACACCGGGATGTCGCCGCCGACGATGTCGATGCTGCTGCCGATGGCCAGGTGCCGGACCCCATTGAGGATCCAGTCGGGATCGGGGCGGCAGTCGGAATCGGTGAAGGCGAGAATGTCGCCATGGGTCAGGCAGGCGCCGCGGTTGCGCGCGCTGCCGCAGCCGCGTTCGCCCTCGAAGGCGGCGGAGGCCCGCGGGAAGCGGGCGACGACGTCGTCGACCGGCCGGCGCGAGCCGTTGTCGACCACCAGGATGCGGTAGCTGTCGGCGGGGTAGCTCTGTTGCGAAAGCAATTCCAGGCAGATGGCCAGGCGCTCGTGATCGTCCAGGTGGGGAATGATGACGTCGACGAAGGGGAGCTGCATCTCCGTCCCTTTCACCGCGGCGCCCGGAACCCGACGCCCAGCGCCTGGTAGGCGGCGATCAGACGCGGCACCTGGTGTTCCCACCCCAGTTCGCGCCGCATGCGGTCCAGGCCGCTGGCGCCCAGGCGTCGCCGCAGGGCCTCGTCGTCGAGCAGCGCCAGGATCCGGGCGGCGAGGTCGCGGGAATCGCCGTCCCTGGCGTAGAGCGCGGCGTCGCCCGCCGAGCGGCGGCCTTCGACCAGGTCGAACATCACCACCGGCTTGCCCAGCGCCATGTATTCCAGGATCTTGTTCATGGTGCATTTGTGGTTGAAGTCGTTGACCGGATCGGGCGAGACGCAGACGTCGGCGGCGGTGAGCATGGGGATCAGCACCGAATCGTCGGCCCAGCCGGTGAATTCGACGGCATCGGCGATACCGAGGTCGACGGCCATCCGCCGCAATGCCGGCAGAAGCGGGCCGTCGCCCATCAGCACCGCCCGCACGTCGCGGCGCGCCTGACCGACGACGATGTGGCGCATGGCGTCCAGCATGGACTCGACGCCGTCCTGGCTGTTCATCACGCCGACATAGGCGACCAGGAAAGCGGCGCCCCGCTTCAACGCCGGATCGGGCGCCGCCACCGCGAGGCGGCGCAGATCGGGGGCGCTGCGGACCACGAAGACGCGGTCCGCCGCCATGCCGCCGCGCTCGATCGCCACCGTGCGGAAACTGTCGTTGGTGGCGATGGCGACGTCGGCGCTGCGGTAGCTCAGGCGCTCCAGCAGCAGCAGCAGGCGATACAGGCTTCCCTTGCGGCCGAACTTGGCCTGGTAGAGTTCGGGCGACAGGTCGTGGTGATCGAAGACGAACTTCTTGCCCAGCAGCCACTTGAACACCAGGGCGACCAGGAACACGGTCTCCGGCGGATTGCAGGCGTGGATGACGTCGAAGCCCTGCGTCCACAGCACCCGCCATGCCAGCACGAACTCCCAGAACAGCGCGGCGGCGTATTCCCGGAGGTAGCCGAGCGGCCCCTCGCCTTCCGCCGGCAAGGGATGGCGCCAGACATCGATGCCGTCGACGACGGCATGGCCGCGGGGAAAGCCGCCGGTCGCCGGGCAGATCACCGACACCCCCCAGCCCGCATCCCGCAGCGCACAGGCTTCCTGCCACACCCGCCGATCGCGCGGCACCGGCAGGTTCTCGACGATCATCAAGACCCGGTTGGCGGCTTTCATCTCAGTTGCCGTAATATTCTGAATTGCGGAAGCAGAAATCCACGTAGTCGGCGTACTGGCGCTGGCGATCGAGGTCGACCTTGCTCAGCACCACCCCCGCGACGTCGATCTCGAAGGCGCGCAGGTGCTCGATACCGGCCTCGACGGCGCGGCTGGGCGTCTTGTCCCACTCGACCACGTAGGCGGCGAAGTCGCAGTACGGGGCCAGCAGGGCGGCGTCGAAGGCGACCATTATCGGCGGGGTGTCGATCAGCACGACCTCATAGGTTTCCAGCCAGTGGGCCAGGGCGGCGCCCGCCGCGTCGCTGTGGAGCAACCGCTGCGGATCCTGGGTGCGGCCGCCCGAGGTGACGAAATCCAACCCGCTGCGGCGGTCATGGCGGACGATCTCGTCCAGCGAGGCCTGCTCGCGCAGGTAATCGGCGAAGCCGGGCACCCGATAGGAATCGAGCTGGATCGCCACCGACGGCCGCCGCAGGTCGGCGTCGACCAGCAGCACCCGCTTTTCCGCCAGGGCCAGGCAGCGCCCCAGGCTGACGGCAAAGGCGGTCTTGCCTTCCGCCGGCAGCGACGAGGTGATCATCACCGCCTTGCCGGTGCCGCGGCGGGCGTTCATCAGCGCCAACTGGGCCGAACGCACCGCCTCGGCATAGGACGATTCCGGCTTGTCGACCATGTAGTCCGCCGGCAGCAGCCGCGTGCTGGACCGGCTGACCGCGGGGATGATGCCGAGGGTCGGCAAGCCCAGCGCCTCGCGGATTTCGCGGGTCGAGCGGAAGCCGCTCTTCATCCGCTCCAGCAGGAAGGCCAGCGACACCGACAATCCGAGCGAGCCGCAGAAGGCCACCGCCAGGAACAGCGCCGGCTTGGGAAAGGACGCCTTGGCCGGGGCGACGGCGCGCGACGCGATGCGGGCGTCGGAGACCTCGATCTCGGCCCGGTCGGTGAGTTCGGCGTAGCGCGCGAGGAAGCTGTCCAGCAGGGTGTTCTTGGCCAGGATCACCCGCTGGCGGGTCTCCAGCTCGCTCATCGCCGTGTCGGAGGCCGAGGAGCCCTCGTTGATCTGCTCGAGGCGCCCCTTCAGCGCGTCCTCGCGCGCCTTGGCCTGGGCCGCCTTGTTGGCCAGCATCTCGACCTCGCCGGCGATTTCGCGGTCGATCTCGCGCCGTAGCGTCGCCAGCTGGCCCTTCAACGCTGAAATCGCCGGGCTGTTGTCGCGGTAGCCGGTCGACATTTCGGCGATCTTGCCCAGCAGCCTGGCCTCTTCCTTGCGGACCTCCTGCAGGTAGGACGAGTCCTCGACGAAGGTCAGCGCCGTCATGGTGGCGCCGCCCACCTTCAGCGCCTTGCGCGCCTGGGCCAGCGCCGCCTCGGCATCGGCGCGGTCGCGCTGCACCTGCGCCAGCTCGGTGTTGATCGCCACCATCTGCTGGGCGGCCATTCCCCCCTGTTCGCGGGTGTCGACCGGGGCGAGGTTGTTGCGCCGGCGGAAGGTGACCGTCTCCGCGGTGTCGTGGGCCACCTGGCTGCGCAATTCGTCGATCTGCCGGGCGATCCAGTCGGTGGCGACGTGCATCTCGGCCAGTTTGGCCTCGCGCTGGCCGCGGATGTAGAGATCGGCGAAGGTATTGGCGATCAACGCCGCCTTTTTCGCGCTTTCCGACTCGAAACCGACGCGGATGGCATAGGAATCGGCGCCGCTCTTGGCCCACAGGCGCTTCTGCACCCGTTCCACCGTGAGCGCGTGGGCATCCTTGCGGATATCGTCGAACAACACCATCCACAGTGAATTCCACAAAGCGGCCAGGGGCTCGGGCAGGATCGACGGCGCCAGATCGAGGTTGAATTCGGGGTCGCCGTCGAGCGCCAGGGCATCCACCACCTGCCCGGCCAGGGCGCGCGATTGCAGGATGTCGATCTCGGTGGCCACCATCACCGTGGTCAGCGGCGGCGATAGCACCGACTGCTTGGTGGTGATCAGCGGCTCGGCGGCGCCGGCCCGGGTGTTCAGGGCGATCAGCGCCTCGCCGGTGTAGCGCGGCTCGATCACTTCCAGGGCCACGGCCGCCAGGCCGACGGCGCCGGCCACGATCGCCGCGATCATCGCCTTGCGGTTCCAGATCAGGGAAAGGGCCGGGACGGAGCCGGTGGTCACGCTGTCGTCCGCCGCCATCGTCCGCACCTCCGGGTTTGGCGCCTGCCGGCGCGTTGCCTGTCGGCACCCCCTTCATGCCGCCGTCCATATCTGCGGTGCTATTGCCCCGCCACCAATCGAGCGGAGGGATAGGCCGAAGCGATGAAAGCGGCTATGCCGTCCATCCTTTCGGGGTGCGGAGAGTCGACCGGAGCCAGCGCGACAGGGTGGCGCGGCGGCCGGTGGCCCAGCCGTTGGCCAGCGACGGCGGCTTGACCGGATGCCACAGAAGCCCGGATTCCCCGCCGGGAGCCGCGCGCACCGGCCGGAAGACGAAGCTGCCGGGCGCCAGGGAATCGACCGCCGGATTGTTGGTATAGAAGCGGTTGCGGTTGCCTTCGGCGACGAATTCGCCGTCGCCGCCGATGTCCTCGATCACCAGCCCGGAGCGATCCAGGATGGTCGGCACCGTCGCCTCGTAATGGCCGCGCCACCCGGCCAGGTAGGCCGCTTGCAAGGCATCGGCCGCCCGCCGCGTCATCCGGTAGCACGGCAGGAACCCCCGCACCATCGTCTCCGGCGGCGGCCGGCCCTCGGGAGCGCGCACGGTCTTCCAGTTGGGCCAGCCCGGATTGACCGGATGGCGGTGCAGCGTGGTCGCCAGCAGATCGGCGCCGTCGTCGGCGAAGGCGTCGAACAGCGCCGACCACCGGCCGGTGAAATCGACGTCGTATTCCACCACCCACCAGCGTTGGTAGCGCGGGTGGCGGGCGGCGAACAGCAGGGCGAACAGTTCGACGTCCCAGGCCGAAGGCCGCCGGCCCTTGGCCGGAAACCCCAGGCCGCGGACGTCGTCCGCATCGAAGGGGAACGCGGCGACGGCGGGGGGAATGAAACGGCCCGGCTTGGGGTCGTCGCCGCGGTTGTACAAAAGCACGACGTCGCGCCCCCGGCCGGCCTCGGCGGCCAGCCGGTGGTACTGGTCGATGATGCCCCCGCCGAGAAAATGGGTCATCAACAGGACGGCTTCGGTATTTCCCGCCACGACGGCAAACCTCCGGGGCTCATCTGGCGGGCGGAATGCCGGAAGTCGACGGCCTCCGGACGGACATCGCCGAAGGAGCCGCCGTCAGGGAAACAGGGTGAGGTCGGGGATGGGCACGACGAATTGCCCGCCCCAATCGCGGATGTAGCCGTGCGTCGCCATGATCTCGTGCTTGAGGGTCCACGGCAGGATCAGCAGGTAGTCGGGCCGGGTTTCCCGCACCCGCGCCGGGGGCGCCACCGGAATGCGGGTGCCCGGAGTGAAGCAACCGTGCTTGCAGGGGTCGCGATCGACGGCATAGTCGACGATGTCGGGCCGGATGCCGGCATGGTTGAGCAAGGCGTTGCCGTTGCCCGGCGCGCCATAGGCGACCACCGACTTGCCGTACCATTTGGCGCGGATGAGGAAGTCCATCAGGTTCCACCTGGCCTGGCGGACCTGCTCGGCGAAGCCAGCGAAGCCGGCCAGGCGGTCCAGCCCCGCCGCCGCCTCGCTTGCCTTGATCTCCGCCACCCTGGCGTTGGTCGGGCGGTCGCTGGTTTCGCGGCAAAGGGAGACGCGCAACGATCCGCCGCCGGCCCGGATTTCCGCGACGTCGAAGACCCTGAGGCCGTGGGCGGCGAACACCCGTTCCGCCGTGGCCAGCGCGAAATAGAAGATGCGCTCGCGGTAGATGGCGTCGTACTGGTTTTCGGCGATCAGGCGCAGCAGATGGGGGAATTCCACCGTCGCCACCCCGTCCGGCGCCAGTTGCAGGCGGATGCCCGCGACGAAGTCGTTGAGGTCTGCGGCCCCCGCCAGGGTGCCGTCGTCGTCGCCCGGCCGGTGCGGCAACTGCATCAGGAAGCAGCGCTCGCACACCTTCACTTTCAGCGGATAGAAGGTCTCCACGCGGTCCAGCTGGTCCGCGGCGAGAAGCCGCTCGCACCGAGGACTCATCCCCAGATCGACCACATCGGCCAGCGATCCGCCGCAGAAGCGGCATCCCGTCGCGCTTTTCTCCGCATTGCCCACGGCCGTGATCCTTTGCCGTTCACCCGCTCCGCCTAGGCATTTAGTCCAGGGCGCGGCTGCCCCGATACCGGCCAGGCGGCGATGCCACCGAAGCGCCGCCCCACCCCGTAAAGCCGATCGAACCATCCCGCTGTCCGATTTCGCGCGGCGGGCGCCGCTCCCATCTCGATAGGCATCGGCGCGGCGCGGCGGTGCCGGACGGCCGTGTTCCACCGGCGGAGGAGAGAGGGACATGATCACCGACACGATCCGTGCCGATTGCGCCCAGGTGGCGACCAGGCTGGGCCGTCTGCTCGACCCGCTGGCCGGTGCGACGGTGCTGGTGACCGGCGCCGCCGGCTTCCTCGCCGGCTATTTCCTCGACCTGCTGGCGGCGTTCAACGCAACCCGTCCGGACCGGCGGACGCGGGTGGTGGCGGTGGACAATTTCCGCGCCGGCTCGCGCCAACGCATCGCCCATCTGCTGGGCGAGCGGTGGTTCGCCATGCTCGACGCCGACATCGCGCGCCGGTTCGACATCGACCCGAAGCCGGATTGGATCATCCACCTGGCCGGCATCGGCTCGCCGACCCACTACCGCGCCAACCCGCTGGAGGTGGTCGCCGCCAATGTCCAGGGCACCTGGAACATGCTGGAACTGGCGCGCAAGGGCGCCCAGGGCATGCTGGCGTTCTCGTCCAGCGAGGTCTACGGCGATCCGGCCGTCATCCCCACCCCCGAGGACGACCACGGCAACGTCTCGTTCACCGGCCCCCGCGCCTGCCTGGACGAAAGCAAGCGCCTGGCCGAGACCCTGTGCGCCACCTATCGCCGCCTGCACCGCGTTCCGGTAACGGTGGCCCGCCCGTTCAACGTCTACGGCCCCGGCCAGCGCCTCGACGACGGCCGCATCATCCCCGACCTGATGCGGGCGGCCCTGGCCGGCGGGCCGCTGGTGCTGTACTCGGACGGCCGCACCACGCGGTCGTTCTGCTACGTCGCCGATTTCGTCGAGGCCTGCATGATGCTGATGCTGATGCGCGAAGCCGACGGCGACGCCTTCAACGTCGGCGCCGCCGAGGAGGTCAGCATCGCCACCCTGTCCCTGCTCACCGCCGAAATCGCAGCCGACCCGCCGCTGAAGGTCGAGTTCCACCACAGCCCCGAGGCGGCCTATCTGGTCGACAGCCCGCAGCGGCGCTGCCCCGACCTGTCGAAGCTGGCGCGCCTGACCGGTTTCAAGGCGCGGACGACGTTGCGCCAGGGGCTGGCCCGGACGCTGGCCTCCTATCGCCAGGAACGGTTGGCGGCGCCGATGCTGCGCCAGGCGGGGGAATGACGCATGCTGCCCTTGGCCTTCGCCCCCGAAAGCGGGCGCCCGTTTCGCCTGCTGTGCCTGGGTGCCCATTGCGACGACATCGCCATCGGCTGCGGCGGCACCATCCTGAAGCTGCTGGGCGCCATTCCCGGGGCGTCGGTGCGCTGGCTGACCCTGACCGGCTCGCCCCGCCGGCACGAGGAGGAACGCAACGCCGCCGAGGCGCTGCTCGCCGGCGCGGCGAAACGGCGGGTGGAGACCCACGGCTACCGCGAAGGCTTCCTGCCGGCGCAATGGGGCGCGGTCAAGGAGGAGTTCGAACGCCTGAAGGCGGAATTCGAACCTAACCTGATCCTCACCCATACCCGCCACGATGTTCACCAGGACCACCGGGTGGTGGCCGAGCTGACCTGGAACACCTTCCGCGACCATCTGGTGCTGGAATACGAGATCGCCAAGTTCGAGGGCGACCTGGGGCACCCCAACCTGTTCGTGCCGCTCACCGCCGCCGCGGCCGAGGCCAAGACAGCCGCGGTCATCGGCTGCTATCCCAGCCAGCGCGACCGCGAGTCGCCGGACGAACGGGCGCTGATGGGGCTGATGCGGATCAGGGGCGTCGAATGCAACGCCCCCAGCGGTTGGGCCGAAGCGTTCCACGTCAGGAAAATGGTGGTATAGGCCTCCTCTCCCGACCGGCGGGAGAGGGCAATTCTTTAATAATCCCAAAGATTTTTTCATCTCCTTTAAGAATAGATTTCGCCTCCCCTCCTCCAGGTCGAATCCCGGCCGATACCGCGCCCGGGCAATTACCGCTGACATACCCATTTCGATTTTCCGTTCCCGTTACCCCCCCCTGGCGCCACCGACGCTGGGTAAGATTTTGTTAAGGGGCAACGGCCAGCTTCCGCGCAACACATCCCCAGCGGAAAGGAACGGTCAATTGATGGCCTTCGCTCCCACACAGTCCAGGCACGGCCCGATCAGGCAGGCGCTCGCCACCTGCAAGGAAGCCGTCACCGCCACTGCGGTCTTCAGTTTCATCGGCAATCTCCTGCTTTTCGTCTCCCCCCTCTACATGCTGCAGGTCTATGACCGGGTGCTCGCCAGCCGCAGCGGCACCACGCTCCTCATGCTCACCGTGGTGGCGGCCTTCCTGCTCGCCATCCTGGGCGTGATGGAGGCCCTGCGGTCCCGCGTCCTGGTGCGGGCCGGCGCCCGGCTCGACACCCTGTTGGCCGGCCGCACCTTCGCCGCGGTATTCGAGGCCTCGATCCGCACCCCCGGCGCGCCCAACGGCCAGGCGCTCCGCGACCTCGACACGGTGCGCGACTTCGCCACCGGGCCGGGTCTGCTGGTGTTCTGCGACGCCCCGTGGGCACCGCTGTTCATCATCCTGGCCTTTGTCCTGCACCCCTTGATCGGCGCCGTCACCCTGGTCGGCGGCCTGATCATCCTGGCTTTGGCCATGGTCAACGAGGTGTGCACGCGCACCGCCCTCAAGCAGGCCTCGATGGTGACCATGAGCGCCGGCGGCTTCGCCGAATCCAGCCTGAGGAACGCCGAGGTGCTGCACGCCATGGGCATGCTGCCCGGCATCGCCCGGCGCTGGCTGGAGCGGCACGAGGGCGCGCTGGCCATGCAGGTGCTGGCGGCGGATCGCGGCGGCACCCTGATGGCGGTGTCGAAGTTCGTCCGCCTGTTCCTGCAATCGGGCATCCTCGGCCTCGGCGCCTGGCTGGCGATCGAGGACCAGGTCACCGGCGGCGCCATCATCGCCGGCTCGATCCTGATGGGCCGCGCCCTGGCGCCGATCGAGATGCTGGTCGGCCACTGGAAGGGCTTCGTCAATGCGCGGGCCGCCTACAGCCGCCTCGACGACATGCTGGAATCGGCGTCCGGTTCCGAGGGCGGCATGCGCCTGCCGCGGCCGGTCGGCGCGCTGTCGGTGGACAAGGCCTTCGTCGTGCCGCCGGGCGGCCGCACCGCGGTGCTCAAGGGCGTGTCCTTCGCCCTGTCGGCCGGCGAGGTGCTGGGCGTGGTCGGCCCCTCGGCCGCCGGCAAGTCGACCCTGGCCCGCGTCCTCGTCGGGGTATGGCCGGTCGGGTCCGGCGGCGTGCGCCTCGACGGGGCGGACATGGCCGCGTGGAACCGCGCCGATCTCGGCCCGGCGCTCGGCTACCTGCCCCAGGACGTCGAGCTGTTCGACGGCACCGTCGCCGAGAATATCGCCCGCTTCGGCGACATCGACGCGACCCAGGTGGTCGAGGCGGCGCGCAAGGCGGGGGTGCACGAAGTGGTCCTCGGCCTCGCCGACGGCTACGACACCCGCATCGGCGACGGCGGCAGCCGGCTGTCGGGCGGCCAGCGCCAGCGCATCGCTTTGGCCCGCGCCCTCTACGGCGACCCCGCCTTCGTGGTTCTGGACGAACCCAATTCCAACCTCGACACGGCCGGAGAACAGGCCCTGGTCGAGGCGGTGCTGGGCCTGAAGGCCAGCCGCGCCACCACCGTGGTGGTCACCCACCGGCTGTCCATCCTGTCCTGCGTCGACCGCATCCTGGTGCTGAACGGCGGCGAGGTCGAATTGTTCGGCAGCCGCGACGAAGTCCTGGCCCGCCTTGCCCGCCCGCAGGTGGTCTCCAGCCAGCACGACGCCCCCCGCTCCCATGCCCAGAGGCAATCCACATGAGCCAATCCCTCACTGCCGCGATCGCCCATCCCTTCACCCTGCCCAAGCCGCCGACCGACTTCCGCCGCCCTGCGATCGCCGGCTTCACCGTCATCGCCGTGGCCCTGGGCGGGTTCGCCACCTGGGCGACGACCGCGCCGCTGGACAGCGCCGTGGTAGCCCAGGGGGTGGTGGCGGTCGCCTCCAAGCGCAAGATCGTCCAGCATCGCGAGGGCGGCATCGTCGCCAGCGTGCTGGTCAAGGAAGGCGACGTCGTCCCCGCCGGCGCCGTGCTCGCCCGCCTCCAGGACGCCGGTGCCGAGTCGCAGATGACCGCACTCGCCACCCAACGCGACGGCAAGCTGGCCGAAGAGGCCCGCCTGATCGCCGAACGCGACGGCCGCGCCGCCATCGCCTTCCCGCCGTCCCTGCTCGACCGCAGCGCCGATCCCAAGGTGGGCGAGGCGATCGCCCGCGAGACCGGCCGCTTCGAGGAACGCGGCAAGTCGATCGGCGGACAGCTCGGCATCCTGCAATCGCGCGTCGAACAGCTGGGCGAACAACGCCACGGCCGCGACATGCTGCAGGATTCCAAGCGCCGCCAGTTGGGCCTGCTGCGCGAGGAGCTGGTCGGCCTGCGCCACCTGGAGGCCGAGGGCTACTATCCCAAGAACCGCCTGCGCGGCGGCGAGCGCGACCTCGCCCGCCTCGAGGGCGACCTGTGGGCCGATACCGCCGGCGCCGCCCAGATCGACAAGGAGATCGGCGAGGCGAAACTCCAGATCATCCAGACCGGCCAGAAGTTCCGCGAGGAAGTGGTGGCCGATCTGGCCCGGGTGGAGACCGAACTCAACGACCTCGGCCAGCGCCTGATCACCGCCCGCGACGCGGTCGAGCGCCTGGCCGTGATCGCCCCGGTCGCCGGCACCGTGCAGACCCTCAAGATCGCCGGCGCCGGCGCGGTGCTGCCGCCGGGCGGCGAGGTCGCCGAGATCGTTCCCGACGGCGACCGCCTGGTGGTCGAGGTGCAGTTCAGCCCGCACGACATCGACCGCGTCCGCGACGGCAAGGCCGCCACCCTGCGGTTCTCCGCCTTCGGCTCGCGCATCACGCCGGTGATCGAAGGCACGGTCACGGTGGTGTCGGCCGACCGCTTTACCGACCAGTCCTCGCACCAGGGCTATTACACCGCCCGCGTCGAGGTCCCCGAGGAGCAGATCGCCCGCCTGCCGGGGTCGCTGCGCGCCGGCATGCCGGTCGAGGTGATGGTCGAGGGCGGCGCCCGCACCCCGCTCGACTACATGGTGAAGCCGCTGACCGACAGCTTCGCCCGCGCCTTCAAGGAGCGCTGAGCCGCCGCCAGGAATCGATCAGAAGCCGCGCCGCCGTGCCCGGATTGGCAAGAAACAATCCCTGCCCGGCGGCGCGGTGACGATCATCGAAGGCCTCCAGGTCGTGGCGCCCGAACCAGCGGGCGTCCTCGAGTTCGTCGGGGTCGGGGGCCAGCACCCCACCCACCGCGCGGGCGGTGAAGGCGACCATCAGCGAGGCCGGGAACGGCCACGGCTGGCTGGCGACATAGCGGATGTCGGCGACGGCGATGCCGGTCTCCTCGGCGACCTCGCGCACCACCGCCTGCTCCAGGGTCTCCCCCGGTTCGAGGAAGCCGGCGAGCACCGACCACATCCCCTGCGGCCACGCCTTCTGACGGTGCAGCAGGATGCGGTCACCGTCCTCGACCAGCATGATCACCGCCGGATCGGTGCGGGGAAAGTGCTCGGCCCGGCAGGCATCCGACGTGCAGCGCCGCACATGCCCGCCCTGGGCGCTGGCGGCGGGAGCGCCGCAAACCCCACAGAAGCGGTGGCGGGCGTTCCAACCCAGCATCGCCCGCGCATAGGCGAGCAGCGCCCCGTCCTCGAGCGGCAGCGACGGGCCGAAGGTCCTCAGCGCGACGAAGCGGCCGGGCAGGCCGAGCACGGTGCCGCGCCCGCCCGCCTCGACGGTGGAGACGTCGACGGCGAACAGCGGCCGGCCCTCGCCGACGCCGAGGAACACCGGTTCGGGAAAATCGGCCAACAGGCGGGCGGCGGCGGCGCCGTCGGCGAACACCGCGCCCGAGCCGGCGACCAGCGAGCAGTCGCGCCACAGCGGCGCCACCCGGACGCCCGGATCGGCGGCCAGCGCCGCCAGCCGCGCCGCGTCGCCCCGGAGGTGATGGGCGCGATCGAGCGCGCGCCCGGCATAGAGAAGATCGCTCATGGGGGGAAGATAAGCCGGACGTCGCGGAAACGCCACCGCCGGCGGCGTGCCCCTACCCTGCGAATGGCGATTGCACTCGGGGCGGACTTCAAGGTAATTGAGCAAGGGGATGGGGTGACGCATCGAATGGGCACGATGGATAGTCCGCAGGCCATACTCGACACGATTCTCGAATCCATCGGCGACGCGGTGGTGCTTGCCGACGGCGACCGCAGGCTGCTCTCCGCCAATCGGGCGTTCCAGGCGGCGACCGGGCATTCCGGCCCAGCCCTGATCGCCCGCGCCACCGCCGCCGCCGCCGCCACCCACGACAAGCTGGTGGGCCTGTTGGCCAGCGGCGAAAGCTGGGCGGGGCCGCTGCGTTGCGCCGACGGCGAGGACCGCCGCTTCGCGGTGACGGTGACGGCCACGCTCGGCGGCCCGCCCTTTTCCGCCAATACGCCGCATTACGTCGCCCTGGTGCGCCCGGCCGCCGCCGACGCGTCGGAGCCGGACGAACATCGCTTCGGCCACGACGCCCTGACCGGATTGCCCAACCGCGACATTTTCGTCGACCGCGTCGAGCAGGCGATCCTTCAGGTCAACCGCACCCGCGGCTCGGTGGCGCTGCTTACCATGGGGCTGGATCGCTTCACCGTGGTCAACGACGCCCTCGGCCGCGCCGCCGGCGACCGTCTGCTGGTCGAGGTGGCCCGCCGCCTGCGCCATTGCAGCCGCGAGACCGATACCGTGGTGCGCCTGGACGGCGACAAGTTCGCCCTGCTGATGACCATCGCCGACGTCGACGACAGCGTCATCGTCGCCGAAAAGGTGCTGGCCGCCACCCGCGAGCCCTTCGCCATCGACGGCAACGAGGTGGTGGTCACCTTCTCCATCGGCATCGCCCTCTATCCGCAGGACGCCGCCGGCGTCGTCCCCTTGATCAAGGAGGGCGACAACGCGCTGCACCACGCCAAGGCGTCGGGCCGCAACCAATACCGGTTCTTCTCGAAGGACATGAACAACAAGGCGCGCGCCCGCCTCGACCTGGAGCAGCGCCTGCGCCGCGCCCTCGCCAATCATGAACTGGCGGTGTACTACCAACCCAAGGTGTGCGCCGACGACACCACCATCGTCGGCGCCGAGGCGCTGGTGCGCTGGCACGACCCCGAACGCGGCACCATCTCGCCCGGCGAGTTCATCCCGGTGGCCGAGGAAACCGGGCTGATCGAGCAGATCGGCACCTGGGTGCTGACCGCCACCTGCATGCAGAACAAGCGCTGGCAGGATGCCGGCCTGCCGAAGGTGCAGATTTCGGTCAATGTGTCGCCCCGCCAGTTCCGCAACCGCCAGTTCGTCGGCGTCGTCGCCGAGGCGCTGCGGCGATCGTGCCTGCATCCCGACTGGCTGGAACTGGAAATCACCGAAAGCATGCTGATGAACGACGTCGCGGCGGCGGTGGAAAAGATGACGGCGCTGCGCGCGATGGGCATCGGCCTGTCGATCGACGATTTCGGCACCGGCTATTCGTCGCTGTCCTATCTGGGAAGCTTTCCCATCACCACCTTGAAGATCGACCGCGCCTTCATCGCCGACGTCGACACCAACCCCAAGACCGCCGAGATCGCCCGCGCGATCATCGGCCTGTCCAAGGGCCTGAACCTCCAGGTGGTGGCGGAAGGCTGCGAGGTGGCGGCCCATGTCGCCTTCCTCAAGGAGCACGGCTGCCAGACGGTGCAGGGTTTCTTCTATTCTCGGCCGGTTCCGGCGGACGATTTCGAGCGCATGCTGCGGAGCGGCATGCTGCGGCCGTGATTTCTTCACTTGGGACGCCGTCTGGTGCTATGATTGCCATCATTGCCAGCGTCTGGAAGCCGTGATGTCCGGCAGCCTCAGTGTCCGCAATCTCGACGAAGATCTAATCGCCCGGCTGAAGCGGCGCGCTGCTCGACACGGCCGCTCGGCCGAGGCGGAGCACCGCGAAATCCTGCGCCAGGCGCTGGCATCCGAAGCCGAACCGAGTTTCGACGACTTGGCGGCAGAGCTTCGTGCGATGACGCGCGGACGACGGCATACACCCTCCGAAGTCTTGCTGCGCGAGGGCCGGGACGAACGGTGAGCGCCGCCTTCCTCATCGACGCCAGCGTTGCCGTCAAATGGGTCGTCGACGAGGACGGAACCCAAGCGGCATTGGCCCTGCGCTCCCGCCCATTGGCGGCGCCCGACCTGCTGGTCGCCGAATGCGCCAATATCCTGTGGAAGAAGGTGCGCCGAGGCGAAATGGCGGAACAAGAGGCGGCACTCGCCGCGCGCCTTCTCGCCCGTGCGGATGTCGAACTGATGCCGATGCGCCCCTTCCTGGAAGCCGCCACCCGCCTTGCCGTGTGCCTCGACCATCCCGCCTATGACTGTGTCTATCTGGCGATGGCGGAAGCGGAAGACCTGCGGTTCGTCACCGCCGACGAGCGCCTGCTGTCGAAGGTTCGCCGAAGCGCACAGGGACGATTGGCGGATCGGATGGTCGGTCTAAGGGAAATCGCGCCCCACTGATCCCTCACTCCAGCCGGTAGCGCCGCTGGAACAGCTCCAGCGTCGTCAGCATCCACAAGGCCTTCTCGTGGTTCCGCCGTCCGGCGACGTGCTCGTCGATCAGGCGTCCCAGGCGGTCGCGGCGGTACCAGGCGCGGGTGAGCGAATCCTCGCCCAGCAGCAGGTCGTACACCCAGCCGCGCAGCCGGCCGCGGAACCATTCGTTGACCGGGACGCGGAAGCCGACCTTAGGCCGGTTCAGCACTTCGCTCGGCAGGATGCCCGCCATCGCCCGGCGCAGCACCCACTTGCTGGTCAGCCCCCGCACCCGCAGGCGGTCGGGCAGGCGCGCCAAGAACAGCGCCAGCCGTTCGTCCATGAACGGCATGCGGGCCTCGATCGACGCCGCCATGGTCATGCGGTCGCCGCGTTCGAGCAGGTTGTCCGGCAACCACGAGGTCTGGTCGAAGTAGAGGATACGGCGCAGCGGGCTCTGGAATTTGGCGAAGCGGAACGGGCGCGGGTCGATGTCGCGCACCGGCGCGTCGAGGGCCAGCACGTCCGCCACCTCGGCGGTGGTGAAGGCGCCGAACCAGCGGGGATAGCGCTCGCGCGGGTCGGGCAGCCCCATGCAGCCGGACGCGGTCCTGGCGCGGCGGTAGCCGTAGGGCAGCAGGTCGATCAGCGGCTGCACCAGCCGCCCATGCAGAGACGGCGGCACGCATGCCAGGTAGCGCGCCACCCACGGCTCGGCCAGGTGCTTGGGATAGCCGCCCAGCAATTCGTCCGATCCCTCGCCGGTCAGCACCATCTTGACGCTGCCCGCCGCATCGCGCGACAGCCGGTAGATCGGCACGTCGGCCGGCTCGGCGACCGGGGCGTCGCGAAAGCCGGTCAGCGCCGGCAGGTCGGCGATGATATCGTCGGCGCGGATCAGCAGTTCGTGGTGGCGGGTGCGGAAGCGGTCGGCGACCAGGCGGGCATAGCGCAATTCGCTGTAGCGGCCCTCGGCGTAGCCGACCGAGAAGGTGTCGATCGGCAACTGGGAATGGCGGCTCATCAACGCCACCACCGACGACGAATCGAGGCCGCCCGACAGGAAGGCGCCGAAGGGAACGTCGCTGACCATGCGGGCGGCGACGCAAGACTCGAGCACGCTGGTGAACTCGCCGACCGGATCGGCCGGCGGCTGGCGGGCCGGCGGCTCGCCGGCATCGGGCGGCGTCCAATACGACGCCTCGGTCAGGCGGCCCTTCTCCCACACCGCCCAGCTGGCCGGCGCCAGCTTGCGGATGCCGGCGAACAGGGTGTGCGGCCCGGGAACGTAGCGCCAGGCCAGGTATTCGCGCACCGAGGCGCGGTCGAGCCGGCGCGGCACCCGCGGATGCGCCAGCAGCGCCTTGATCTCCGAGCCGAAGACCAGGCAGCCGGCGCCGTCCTCCCAGAGATACAGCGGCTTCTTGCCGAAGCGGTCGCGCGCCAGCAGCAGGCGCTCAGCCGCGCGGTCCCACAGGGCGAAGGCGAACATCCCGCTCAGGCGCGACACGCAATCCGGACCCCAGGCGAGATAGGCCTCCAGCAGCACCTCGGTGTCCGAATTGGTGCGGAAGCGATGGCCCTCGGCCTCCAGCTCCCGCCGGAGTTCGCGGAAATTGTAGATCTCGCCGTTGAATACCAGGGTGGCCCGCCCCTCGCCATCGGCCATCGGCTGGACGCCGCCGGCAAGGTCGATGATGGCCAGCCGGCGGTGCCCGAGCGCAACGTGCCAGCGCAGATCGCCGGTGGCGGCGGTGAAGCGCCCGGCCCCGTCGGGACCGCGGTGGGCGACCGCCTCGGTCATGGCGTCGACCACCGTATCCGGCAGGTCGCCGCCATGAATGCACCCCGCGATCCCGCACATGGCCCTAGAACCCGTAGCCCATACCGAACGGCACCGGGATGTTCTTGCGAATGTACTGGTCGATCCAGTCGTTGATGTCGGCGATCTGGGTCCGCGGCACGAACACCACGTCATAGGGCTCCAGCTGGATGTCCTGGGCGGTGTCGGTGCCCTCGATGGCGGCTTCCAGGTCGACCGGGATGACCTCGGGGCGGGCCACGCCGCTGCGGCGGATCACCAGCACCTCGGTCTTGCGCGCCGACGGCTTGAAGCCGCCGGCCGAGGCGATCGCCTGCATGGCCGACAGATTGCCGGCGATGTTGACCATCTGCGGCGTCCCCACCTCGCCGTCGACATAGACCCGCTGGCCGGCGAAGCCCTTGACGATGACGGTGATGTCGGCCTGGCGCAACTCGCGGGCGTATTTATCCTTGAGCGCCGCTTCAAGCTGGGTGGGCGTGCGTCCGGCCGCCCTCACCTCCCCAGCCAGCGGCAGCGAGATGTTGCCGTCCGGCCGCACCGCCAGTTCCTCGTTGAGTTCGGGGTTGTAGAAGAAGCGGATGTCGAGGTCGTCGCCCGGCTCGATCATATAGGACTGGGCGGTGGCGTGGGGCGGCGGCAGCGGCGCCGGGTTCTGCGCCACCCGTCCCGAACAGGCGGCGAGCAGCACGGCCGCGGCTAGGCCAATGGCACGGAAACGGTTCATGGCATACCTCCGGAATTGGCGTCCAAATCACGCACGGCGCCGGCACAGCCACCGCCAGGCGGTGTCGACCATGGCGTCCAGGCCGGCCGGCGGGGAAAGCAGCCCCAGCACCTGCCGGGCGCGGGCCGGATCGGCCACCAGCACCGGCGGATCGCCGGGCCGGCGTGGCGACAGGACCAGCGGCACCACCCGGCCGGTGACCCGCTCGACCGTCGCCGCCACCTCGCGCACCGTCCAGCCGCGGCCGCTGCCGAGGTTGAGAATCTGCGACTCCTTCCCCGCCAGCAGGTGCCGCAGCGCCTGGACGTGCCAGTCCGCCAGGTCGGCGACGTGGACGTAATCGCGCACGCAGGTGCCGTCGGCGGTCGGCCAGTCGCTGCCGAACACCTCGAGATGCGGCGCCAGGCCGGCGGCGGCCATCAGCGCCCGCGGGATCAGATGGGTTTCCGGCTCATGGTCTTCGCCGGCTTCGCCCATGGGATCGGCGCCGGCGGCGTTGAAATAGCGCAGGCTGGCCGAGCGCAGGCCATAGGCGGCGCCGAAATCGTCGAGCAGCCGCTCGACCATGGCCTTGGACCAGCCATAGGGGTTGACCGGATGGAGCGGCGCGTCCTCGGCGATCGGCAGGCGCTCGGGCAGGCCGTAGACGGCACACGAGCTGGAAAACACCAGGACAGGGATGTCGTGGCGCCGCATCGCTTCCAGCAGCGCCAGGCTGCCGGCGACGTTGCGCCGGTAGGTGGCGGCCGGGTCGCTCACCGACGGCCCCACCAGGCTGGCGGCGGCGAAATGCATTACCGCCTGCGGCCGGTGGCGGGCCAGGACGTCGTCGAGGCGGGCCGGATCGCCGATGTCGCCCTGCTCCAGCGGCCCCCAGCGCACCAGTTCGGGATGGCCGGTGCTGAGGTCGTCGTAGACCACGGGCCGCCATCCGGCCGCGGCCAGCGCCTTGCAGGCATGGCTGCCGACATAGCCGGCCCCGCCGGTGACCAGGACGGTTTGCATATGCACACCCTCGCCAAAGGTCGTCTGGCGGAAAGGTGGCATCCGGCCCATCAAAGGCCAAAAGCGCATAGAGGCGCCGGCCGGGACTTATGGATAGGAGGGGTGGGCGATCGGGGGGAGATCGGGAAATGCCCAGCATTGCCCCATGTAACACGCTATGTTACAGTAACCGATGATCATCTCGTTCAGGCACAAAGGGCTGAAGGAATTGTTCGAGACGGGTGCCAGCGCCAAGGTGGCGCCGGAACTTGGGGCGCGATGCCTCCGCCGGTTGGACGCGCTGAACCAGGCGGCCCTGCCCGAGGACATGAACATGCCGGGGTATGATTTTCATGGACTGAAGGGGGTCCCCAAGCGGTACACCGTACACGTCAACGGTCCTTGGTGCCTGACATTCGAATTTAATGACGGCGACGCCGCACGCGTCGACCTCGAGCAGTATCATTGAGGTTATCATGGCCGATGCTCATCCGATGACCGCCCACCCCGTACGCAAGCCCACCCACCCGGGTGAGATCTTGAAGCTGGATATTCTTCCCGCGCTTGGAATGACCATCACCGACGCGGCGCGGCATTTGGGCGTGACACGCCAAACGCTTCATCGCTTCATGGCCGGTAAGACCGGGATAACCCCGGAATTGGCGCTCAGGCTGGGTAAGTTCTGCGGCAACGGCCCCGGTCTTTGGCTACGCATGCAGATGGCCTGCGATGTCTGGGACGCCGAGTGTGTGCTGCGGTCGGAATTGGACCGCATCCCCACCATTCGTGCATCTTAGGCCGATTAAGTGCAGTGCCGCGGGAATCGCGAAGGGAAAGTTACCACATGGCAGAGATACCCTGCCCCTTTTGAAAGCCACCATTCCCAATGGCGCGACAGTATGCGCTGCACGGGCGAGCCTGTTTGGCTGCGACGAAACAAACCCACCGCCAGCCGGCGCCACGCACTAGCAGCCTGTCGGACTGGGGTTTGCGATTGAGCGGTATGGGGACGAAACCTCGGGAATGACCGCGTCATCCGGTCTATGGGCATCAGAATCGCTGTAACCGGCCTCTGTTGGCGTCTATTCG
>Ga0265331_10000169_pt1 | contig 80399 bp, 80 predicted proteins | sample 41923metaG_FD_202088 | JGI IMG/M metagenome (GOLD analysis project Ga0265331, IMG submission 202088) | Rhizosphere microbial communities from Carex aquatilis grown in University of Washington, Seatle, WA, United States - 4-19-23 metaG | ecosystem: Host-associated > Plants > Roots > Rhizosphere... | reverse complement strand
GCTTGGTCGTGCGCTACGACCGCTCGCTCACGATCTATGGGGCCTTCTTTCATATCGCTTGCTTCATGATCGTCTTGCGGAGGGTTGTGCAATAGCTTCTAGAACACGAGGGTGTTTATGCCAAGCGTTAGTCCTTGTGCACCTAATTCACGGGTTGGGTTATTCATTGCGAAGTATTCTGTCGGCGAGATCAAGACGATGGAGCCGTTCTCGTAACTAGCCTCTGCCTCCGGTGGCTTCTGGCAGATATTCCAACAGCCATAAGGAATTAGTACTGTACTGTTACGCAAGACACGATTTTGGTAAATGACGTCATCGTCTGCGCCCCGAGTTTGACCGGTTTTGTAAATTTTTCGTTGAAGAAGTTTTGGTAACGACGGCAATCGTTTCATAAGTGCGGTGATTGTACCAAAATGAAACAGCAGAGGTCCAAAAACAACATGTGTCAGCGACTTTGAAACACCCGCTCACGGTGGGCCAGCGGAGCAATTGTTTTCCGTTCTATGATCGCAACTGATTTCCACTCATAACTCGTCCACTCATGGAGCCCGCGTTTCGGAGACGACAATTCGGTTTCATATCCCGAATTTTTCCGTGCAAGCGATCGATTACATAAACTGGCAGCGTATCTCGCTATAAGTGCGCTCCGCGGATGGAAGCGGTCTGTTTGAAAAGAATTGCACAACCCTTTCTGCGCCGTGATATGCTTAAGCATATGCGAACTACCATCAATCTGCCTGACGACCTCATCCTCCAGGCGAAGAAGGCCGCGCTGGAGTCGGACACCACGCTGACCGAGATTATCGCCAATGCTTTGCGCGAGGCACTCCTGAAGGGACGCCGAAAGCAGCCTCGTAGGGAAATCAAGCTGACTACATACGGCGAAGGCGGAACTTTTCCGGGTGTCGACTTGGACGACTCTGCCGCAACGCTCGATTTGATGGATGGAATTAATGATCCTCATCGACGTTAACGTGCTCTTGTATGCGCATCGGCCTGATGCAATCGACCATGATCGCTACCTGGCGTGGCTGAAAAGTGCTCTCAATTCTGAAGAAGTCTGCGGACTCTCGGAGTTGGCGCTGTCCGCGATGGTTCGGATCGCAACCCATCCGCAGATTTATCCCAAACCCACGCCCATCGATCTGGCCCTCAAATTCGCGCAAGAATTGCGCGACGACGAGGGAACCGTCATTGTTTCCCCAGGACCGCGCCATTGGGATGTTTTTGCGGGATTGTGCAGGGCAGCGGGAGTGAAGGGAAGTCTGGTGACCGACGCTTATTTTGCGGCGCTGGCTATAGAATCCGGCGCGGAATGGATTACTGCGGATCGCGATTACGCTAGATTCCCGGGTCTTCGCTGGCGGCATCCGCTTGCTTAATGGTTCATTGCGCCACCCGCGTGCTGGGACGCTCGACAAGCCTATGAACCACGCCCGGGAAGTCATCGAATTGTGTCTTAAATGTGGTGAGGAGGTTGACGATTCCCTTGAGTTTGTCGGAGTTCAGCAAATTTCGATATGAAATTGCTTGTATGGGTTGCGAATAAGTTTCGAAAAGTGTTTGGCCGGAAGCGGAAGAAGGCTTCTCGTCGCCCCATCGAATTGACTACTTATGGAAGTGTTGGCGTGTTCTCGGGAGTCGATCTGGACAATACTGCCGCTTTGCTCGATTTGATGGATGGTCTCGACGATCCCACGCTTGATCCGAACAATCGATATAATCCCAAGATGAGGTGATTGGCGACTCCTATCTCAGTGTTGGGCGATTTCGGTTTTTGTAGCACAGGCACTCTTGCCTGTGCGTTCAGCTGAGAGCGCCCCGCAGAGCATAGCCAGGAGTGGCTGTGCTACAAGTACACTAGCCCAAAATCCTGGTTCCCCGCGCTTGGGATTGAATTGGGATCCGAATGTGGAGCGGCGATATCCCTCGCCTATGTCCTCGGACTTACCGCCGATTCCCGCAGAGGACTTGCACGTCGATCTGTAAATTCTCATCCAGTTGCACCTGCCCCAAATTGCCCGCTGAGCAAATCTGGCTGGCTGTTACTCCTACCGCCCCTTTCAGATTCGCGCCTTGCAGGTTTGCGCCGGTCAGGTCGGTGCCGCGCAGGATTGCTCCCTGAAAATCCGCTCCGCTTAGATTCGAATTCCGCAGATCGGCGTCGGTGAGGATGGCTAGGGAGAGGTCCGCCCGTTTCAGTTGGGCGCTGGCCAGTTTGGTGGACGTCAGGTAGGTTTCCTGGAGAATTGCCATCGTCAGATTGGCGCTTTCGAGATTTGCTTCGCGGAGGTCGGCTTGTTTCAGGCTCGCCCTTTGCAGGGACGCATTTCGCAGGTCGGCCTTGTAGAGATTCGCGCCGTCGAGCGTGGCATCCATCATAGTTGCGCTGGACGCTACGGTGGACGTCAGGTTCGCGCCCTGCAAATCGGCGCGATTCAGGTTCGAGTTGCGCAGGTCGGTCTCCTGGAGCGATGCGCGCGTCAGCTTTGCGCGATCCAGAACCGCGAATCGCAGATCGGCCTGGCGCAGGTTGGCTTCCCGCATGTCTGCTTCCGAGAGATAGGAATTCCGCAGATCGGCTTGCCAAAGGCGCGCCTTCACCAGGAAGGCACCATAGGCCTGTAAGTATCGGAGCTGGAGGCGGTTAAGGCTGGCCCCCTTTACCTGGGCAAAGTCTTCGGCTTTCGCTTGGGCTGAAGCCGATTCCGACCACGAGGACGGCTTCGTCGAAACTTCAGTTTCGGTCAATTGGGCGTAGGGGCTGTACTTGATGCTCCAGAGGGCGTCGGCTGCCCATGTGTTGACTCCTCCGCTCTTTGAGTCTGCCGTGCGGTTCGTGTCGTGAGGCGCGCCGAGGATGGTTCCGATGGAGAGCAGGAGAAGAAAAAGTCCGACGGCGATCGGCGTCATGACGCGCAGCATCAATGGTTTACGAGCTTTTCGGCGCGGGGATGTCTTCGCGTTCGAAGGCATCGCCAGGTCGGAACCGAACGCTTTCCCGACCATGCTCGGGAAATTCGTCGCTGCCGCCACCGCACCGCCCACGAGCAGCACGTGGACGATACTCCCGCGCAGGTCTTGCACCGTCAGGTAGCGGCCCCAGAACAAGAGGACCGTTGCGGGCGTGACCCAATACAGAAGCAGCATGGCAATCCCGGCCTCCAGAAAAGCCAGCGGGGAACGCCTTTCCCTAAGCCATTTGGAATGTGAGCGCGCGCCCCACCTCGAGAACCACGGCAGGCGTTCGTCGAGACTTCGCCCATCGGGAAAGATTGCAGGCAACTGCGCCGCGCCGTCCCATAACCGCTGTAAATAGAGATGGAAGCAGACGTACAGGATCAGAATCAGGATCGGGCCGAACAGATAAAACGGAACAAACGGCACGTCTGCCTGCATCCCCAAGAACGGCAATGCCGGGCCATTTTTCAGCAGGGCAGCATCTTTGGTGGTAAAAATTCTCAACCAGGCCAGAGCATTGACCAGCAGCATCGATATCAGGAATAAGCCGGACTTGTGGGCTACCTCCTTGACGTAGGCCAGTCCTTCGGAGGGTGAAATGTCGGCGGGAAGTACGGCGCCGAACAGGTTTGCTCCCGCAAATTGGCTGCTGAGCAGTCCGGTCGCGCCGCTGAGATTGGCGGCTTGCAGGTTCGAATGCCGAAACACTGTGCCCAGCAGGTTGGCGTCCTGCAGGTTTGCCTGCAACAGGCTCGCGCCGCGCAAATCCGCCAGCATCAGGTCGGCATGTCTTAGAATCGTCTTGTTCAGGAGCGCGTCCTGGAGTCGGGCGTCGATCAGGTCCGCGCCTTCCAGATTTTCGCGCGAAAAGTCAGCCTGGATGCCGGCTTCTCCGCCGGAATCGAGCCAGTCGCCATGCTGCTCCAGAATTTCCGCGACCCCGCGGACGGCAACGGGGCGGAAGTCCTCTTTTTCGGGAGGGGACACTTGTACTTGATCTGATGCTGTTTCCACTATCGATCCCCTGAAATGGCAACCCTGCATTCAGGCGGCAGGGCACGCCGTAAGACACACATTTCGCGAAATTGCTGATCTTGAACCGGAAGACGGGGTGGGGTCACCCGTTCGGAAGCATATGATTCTGAAAGGCGATACCGGTCTCTCGCCGGGGCCTCAGAGCATTTTCTTTTCAGGACGCGCCAGAAGAGTATCGAGGTCGGGGCCCGGTTGTTCCTTCCGGGACACTTCGATTGCGCCTTTGAAATACGCGCCGTCTTCGATCACGATTCGAGCGGTCATCAGATCGCCCTTGACCGAGCCATGCTTCTTGATTTCAATTCGGTCGCTTGCAAGGAGGTTTCCGCTCACCTCGCCGTGGACGACCACTTCGGAGGCCGTAATTTCACCGTTGATGTGCGCGCTCTGCCCTACGGTGAGCCGGTGATCTCCGAGAGAGATTGGTCCTTCCACTTTGCATTCCAGGTGGAGATTTTCTGACCCAGAAATTTGTCCCTTGATTTTCAGGCCCGGCCCAAGCCAGGCGGGAGCACGGGAGGCGGCTCCCTGCGGTCGAACACTGTCGATCGGATTATTGGCGGCCCCGCTTGTGCTGGTGCGCACCTGTTCCGGTAGCGTTTCGACGGCGGTTCCTGCTTGCGTGCCTGACGGATGAGAGGACTGCTTATTCGTCCACATTGCAACCTCCTGCGGATCAGAATGAATAGTTAGTAGGGTCCGGGCTGCCTTCAGTCTAGGTGTCAGCAGCATACCGAATCAAGGACGGACCGCGAGCAGGTTGTCCGCATGGTCAAGGCTAATTTGCTGTAAACGATAAGACTACCCGGGGGGTTGGCCGCGGGGCTGGAAAGGTTCGTTGCCAGGATTTCTCGGCCCGGGTTGAACGCCGGGCTGTGGCTGCGGCTGTGCACCGGGAGGCTGTCCGGGCGGCGGTGGGGCGGGATTTCCGGGTGGCGGAGGAGGAGGGGCCGCCGGGGTGGAAGGCTCTCCATGGCCAGCGTAAATTGCCGGGAAATCGTGGGGAGGCAGGCGCAGGGACCGCGGGGTGACGACAATAAACATTTCTGTATCTTTCAGATCCGCCGTATTTTCTCCGGTCAATAGCCCAACGCCCGGTACCGTAGCGGCCCAGGGCAAGCCGCTGATTGTACGGGCTTCGCTCGATTGGATTAGCCCGGAAAGAACAGAGGTTTCGTTTTCGCGCAGCCGAATCGTCTGGTCGATGGTGCGGTTGGCGAGGATCGGAATGCCATTGATGGCAGACCCAGCAAGACTGCGGATATCGAACTCGAGATGAAGCGTCACCTCATCGTCTCCATGCAGGCGGGGGGTTGCTTTTATCTTCAGGCCCAGATCGACGTATTCCGCCGAGGGATACGCAGTCTCCCCAGCGGTGGAGGAAGAGTTGGGGGCCTGTAACGTATTGAGAGTGACCGTAATCGAATTTGAGGTTTCATTCGCTGCCACCAGGTCCAGCGTTCCGTCGCCGTTCAAATCCGCCGCAGCTAGGGCGACGGGGTCATTCCCCGAGGGAATACCGATGGGTGAAGTAAACGTTCCGTCTCCATTGCCGGCCAGAATGCTCACCTGATCGCCTGTCGAATCGGCAACGGCAAGACCGGGATTTCCGCTACCAATGAAATCCCCGGCCAGCATACCGACCGGACCTGACCCGGTTGTAAAAGCGGTTTGAGTGCCAAATGTCCCGTCACCATTGCCCAGCAGAATCGAGACGGCGCTATCGGTCTGATTGGCAACGGCAAGGTCCTGCCGACCGTCGCGATTGAAATCCGCCGTCGCGACGCCCTCCGGACCGTTGCCTGTCGCGTAGTCCGTTTTCAACCCGAATGTCCCGTCGCCTTTTCCAAGCAGGACGGAAACCGTGTCGTTCGAATGATTGGTGACAGCTAGGTCGGCAAATCCGTCAGCGTTGAAGTCTGCCGTAGCAATCGCGACTGGCGCTACGCCGACCGGATAATCTGTCTTGGCCGCGAACGTTCCGTCCTGTGTGCCTCCCGGTTTGTTGCCCAGCAGAATCGATACTGTGCTCGGGTTGGTTCCGTCTCCTTCATTGACCACTGCCAGGTCCGGCTGCCCATCGCCGTCAAAATCCTTTGCAACCAGCGCGACCGGGTCCAACCCCGTCGGGTACGTCACCGGTGCGGCAAACGTTCCATCGCCTTTGCCCAGCAGAATCGACACGGTGTTATCGCCCGAATTCGTTACGGCGATGTCCAGGTTGTTATCGCCGTTGAAATCCGCCACCGCGACCGCCGAGGGCGATTTGCCCACGGTAATGTTCGTCGGAGTACCGAATGTGCCCGCTCCGGTGCTGAAAAAAATCGAAATCGTCCCGTCAGTCTGATTCGCAACGACGATATCCGGGTAGCTGCCCCCATTGAAATTGGCGATTGCCACCGCGACCGGAGCATTCCCCGTGTTGTAATCCGTTCGGGGCAGCAGGCCGGACAGGATTCCTGCTGCGAGCGCCGTTGTCGAGGACGTCAGGCTGGAGGAAAGTATTCCCAGCGATATGGGATAGCGGTCGCCAACGAAGAATGTGGCCGGTTTTCCATCCTCGGCGCGCAACAAAATGCGCTGTGCGCTGCGTACTTTACTGAGAGTCTGATTGAAATTCGCGCTTGCGCCGGGCACGGTTGCAAGAAAGATCGATTTCCCTCCTCCCAGCACGACCAGGGGCGGCAGAACGGAGCCGGCAGCGCCCCCCAGAGAAGCGCTGCTGCCAAATATGCTTTCGATAAGCTGCAGGAGCGTTCCGTTGTTCTGCGCCTGCTGGAGTTGCTTGATTTCACTCAAATTGAGCGTGTAAATTTTTACCGAGGGCGGGGGCGTAATGCCCAGTTGGCGTGCTGCGTCGCGATCGAGGTTGAGGATTTCAATTTCCAGCATTACTTCGCCGTGGGGCTGCTCGATCTGTTCCAGAATCGCCTGCGCCAGCGCCACGTTTTCTTCCGTGCTACGCACGGTCAGCGTCCGCGTGGCGGTGTCGAGCTGGGTCCGCGAGATTCCGGTGATTTCTCGAATCATTCGAACGGTCTCATTCATTTCATCCGTGGTCACCGACTCCGGAAGAAGCAGATTCTTCTCGATTTCCGGCGCATAATCGCGGATTTTCTGGGCGCTGTCCTCCGTAACGAACAGGGTGTGTTCGTCGACGACGCGCGTGAACGTTTTTGTTTGGCGCGAGAGAACCATAATGGCCGTTTCGAAATCCAGCTTCGGGACCTGGAAGCGTAGGGAACGGTCGGCTAAATCCCCATCGAAAGCCATGGTGACGCCGAATTGTTTTCCTATCTCTTCATACGCGCCGCGCACAGAGCCTCGGAAATCGAAATCCCGCGTTCCGGGCTTGGGATTCAGGCGCGGCAAACCTGCAAGTCTCGATTTTTTTTCTGGCGTGACGGTGACCGTATCCGGCGCCAGTTCCAGCATTCGCTCCCGGGCTATGGAGTAGTTCGGATCGATTTTCAGGGCGTTATTGAGCTGTTCGCGCGCGCCGTCGAGGTCTCCAGAGATGGCCTTTCGCTCCGCCAGATCGGTGAGTCCCTGAATCATCTGGAAACGGGCATGCTCCCGCAAGATGGGGTATTGCTTGTTCGCAGGAGCGTACGTCGCCGCCTCGGAATACGATTCGTAGGCGGATTTCCAATTGCCAGACTGCTCCGCGCGTCGCGCTGCTTGAAAAGCTTTTTGCGCACGGCCTTTATCGGGCTGAACTGCCAGAGGTTGTGCCGCCGCAGTCATCGGAGGATTGGAACCGGTGGGTGACCCGCTGGGGGACTGCGGGAATGCGGGAACAGTCACAAGCAAAATTGCCATTGCGCAGAGCAGTATGTACCGCACTGCACGAGTGAGTATGCCCGCGGAGCATTCACTATGGAGCAAGGGGCGAGATTGAAAGCAAGGCACACTCATGTAGATGCATATTCTACCTTATAGGGGGGTGAGACCTTCGCAGGTGAGGGTGAACAAATGGATACTTTTCAGCGGAACTCGTTGAAAAGCAGGGCCGTAAAATCCTTGACCTTGGAGTTCAGGCGAAGGTAGAATGAACGTCATAGTTGATACAGAGTTGCAACTGGCTTTTTTGCCCCTTCGGGCTCCACAAAGGATACGCCCATTGCTCTCCTCATTTTTGATCGCTCTCCGCGAGGGCGTAGAAGCCGCCCTGGTCGTTGGTATCGTACTGGTTTATCTGAATCGTACAGGCCGTTCCGCTTTGGCGCGATGGGTGTGGGGAGGCGTGGCGGCAGCTGCCGCCTCCAGCCTCGCGATCGCCATTGCATTGGAGCGCTGGCAGGTGAGCGAGGACGGATTCGAAGGCGTGCTCCTGCTGGTTGCGGCGGTTTTCGTCGTGACCATGATTGTGTGGATGAACCGTGTGGCGCGGCATCTGAAGAAGCACATTGAAGATCGCGTCGAAAGCTACGCTGGGAAAAGCGAATTTTCAGCGGGAATCGGCCTGGCTACATTCGTATTTCTGATGGTGGTCCGGGAAGGGGCCGAACTTGCGCTGATCCTGCGCGCCGTGGAGCTCTCCAGCGAAGGCCTAGCCGTATGGATCGGCACAACCCTTGGCCTGGGCGTCGCGATCGCCGTCGGATGGTTTTTCTTCCAGGGGACGCTGAAAATTTCGCTTGGCAAATTTTTTGCCGCCACCAGCACCATTCTCATCATCGTTGCCGTGCAACTTGCCCTGACCGGGGTTCACGAATTGAGCGAGTCGATGTGGATTCCCTCCAGCCGGCTCGAGATGGCATGGATCGGTCCGATCGTTCGCAATGAAGTGTTCTTTTTCACGGTGATTCTTGGCGCGGCAGCGCTGCTGGTGCTGCGCGAATACATGAGCGCGCGGGGGCAGTCTACCGCGAACGTTTCCGACGCCGCGGAGCGCCGACGAATGGAATGGGAACGCCGCAAGCAGCGCCGTTGGGCATTCGCGTCCGCGTTCACCTGCACGGCAGTGATACTGATTCTCGCCGCTGAATTTGCGTACACACGCGTTGCCGCGACGACCGAGGCGCGCGCGATTCAAACGGACGGCAACGTGGTTCGCATCCCCATTGCAGAGGTCAGCGATTCGAATCTGCATATTTACAGCGTCGATGCCAACGGGACGAGTGTCCGCTTTCTGGTGATTCGAAAGCCGAATGGGAGCTGGGGCACTGCGCTCGACGCCTGCCTGATCTGTGGCACGGCCGGGTACCGGCAGGAAGGTTCGAATGTGATCTGCCGGAACTGCGCCTCCGCCATTTACATCCCGACGATCGGAGACGCAGGTGGCTGCAATCCGGTTGGAGTCCCTTCGCGGACCGAAAACGGCGCGCTGATCATCGATGTTTCTACTCTGGCCGGGGCGAGGAGCAAGGTCTCGCACTGAGACGCTGAGACTATGTTTTTTCGCATCGTCAGCGATTCGTTTGCGCGCAAGCCGCGCCGCAAGGCGTTGACGGCTGCTGCGCTCGCGTTGGGGATGGCTGTTGCCACGGCCACGCTCGAAGTCGCGCTCGATGTTGGAGACCGCCTCGCGCACGAATTTCGTTCCCTCGGTGCCAATCTTCTCGTCACACCTGCAACCGATACACTGCCCCTCGAAATTGGCGGCGTCGATTATCGTCCGGTGGATGCAGGGGCCTATTTGCCGGAGGGTGATCTTGGCAAGCTCAAGACGATTTTCTGGCGCAACAATGTGATGGGTTTTGCGCCATTCCTCGATGTTCCGGTCCAGGTTACGACTACATTTTTAGACAAAAGACAAATTCCCGGCGAAGGCACCACCGAAAACTCGAGAGAAACACTGATTGGAACCTGGTACAGCCACACCGTCGATGTTCCCGACGGAAGCAAATTCGTCACTGGTGTTTCTGCGACCGATCCGTGGTGGCATATCGATGGTCGATGGTTTGCCGATAATGTGAAAGAGTGTCTGATCGGCTCGAACCTCGCGCGACGCACAGGCCTGGGCATCGGGGATTCGATCGATGCGCGCGTTGGCGAACAGGTTCAGACGCTTACCGTCACCGGCATCGTTTCCACCGGCGGTCGCGAAGACAATGCGATTCTTGCGCCCCTGCAGGTGGCGCAGAGCCTTGCCGGTCGCCCCGGCCGCTACCGGCGATTACTGGTTAGCGCGCTGACCAAGCCTGCCGATGCATTCTCGGAGCGCGATCCATCGTCGATGACTCCGGTCGAATACGATCGCTGGTATTGCAGCCCGTACATTTCATCGATCTCGCGCCAGATGCAGGAGGAACTGCCGGGCATCGAAGTCCGCGCGATACGACAAGTTGCCGAGGGAGAGGGCCGGATTCTGACGCGTGTGGGCAGCCTGATGTGGCTGGTGACGTTCGCCGCATTGTTTGCCGCGGCGCTTGCTGTGGGCGCGACATCTGCGACCACTGTGCTGGAGCGTCGTTCGGAAATTGGTTTGATGAAGGCGCTGGGCGCGAGCAATCGCGCGGTTGGCGCATTTTTCGTCGCGGAACAATTGCTGCTGGCGCTGGTCGGCGGCATTGCCGGATACGCGATCGGTCTGGGACTGGCGCGCCTGCTGGGTGTTGGAATTTTCGGTATGGCTCCCTCTGTACGATTGATTCTTTTTCCCATCGTGCTTGTTTTAGCCGCCATCGTGGCTCTTCTTGGCAGCCTACTGCCGCTCGGGCACGCAACGCGTGTCGATCCTGCCCCCGTATTGCGGGGAGAGTGAAAAGTTGGCGCCGCGTTCCCACTCCATGTTTTGGCGAATCTTCCGGCAGCTGCTTCGCGCGAGCCGCGGGCGGCTTGCCGTCGCTCTGATTGCACTTTCCAGCGGGGCGGCGATATCGTCCGCGCTCCTGAATATCAATTTGGACGCGGAACAGAAGTTGACGCATGAGTTCCGCTCGCTTGGCGCGAATGTCGTCGTAGCGCCGCCTTCTTCAGGCAGTGACGCTCCGCTCGCCGATGCCGCCGTCATGGATCGCATCGCTGCAATGCATGCGCCGGAATTAGTTGGAGCCGCACCGTACCTTTATGTTGCAGCAAACGCGGGGTCGCAGCCCGTCATCCTGGCGGGGACATGGTTCGATCAGGTGGCGAAAATAAACTCCTGGTGGAAGGTGGACGGTGAATGGATCGTTTCCCGCGACGATCGTTCGCATTGCATGGTTGGCCAGGCCGCCGCACGTCAACTGAAGCTTGCGCCCGGCAGCCGCATCGATCTGCGCTCGGGCGAGCACAATGTTTCACTGACGGTTGCGGGCATTATTACCGCGGGTGCGGCTGAAGACAGTCAGATTGTCACCGGCCTAGATGTTGCACAGAGTCTTGCGGGCCTGCCCGGACGCTTGAGCCTGGTGCAACTCAGTGTTTCGGGAACTTCTTCACAAATAGAGGCCTTTACTTGGCGGTTGGCTGGTACATTATCCGGTCTCGATGTTCGTCCGGTGCGGCAGCTTGCCGCGGCGGAGGGTTCGATTCTGGCGCGAATTCGGGGCCTGATTTTCTGGACCATTTTGTTGATCCTGACACTGACTGCGCTAGGGGTCCTGGCGTCGATGGCTGCTTTGGCGATGGAGCGCCGCAGGGACGTGGGCTTGATGAAAGCGCTTGGCGGAACCGTGCCGCGTATCATGCGTCTTTTTCTGGCCGAGGCGGGCGCGCTGGGCTTAGCAGGCGGCACATTGGGATTTGCAATTGGAGTCGTGCTGGCGCGCTGGATCGGTGGGCGCGTCTTCGGCGTCGCTATTTCACCGCGACTGGAAGTGTTTCCGGTGACCATCGTTTTAACGGTGGTCGTTGCGCTGATGGGTTCGTTTCCGTTGCGGCTGCTCGGACGCGTGCGGCCGGCGGAGATTTTGCGGGGAGAATGATGGCGGCTCTGGTCCAAATCGATCACCTTGAAAAGCGTTTCGAGGACGTGTGCGCGCTCGACCATGTAAGTTTTGGGATCGAGGCGGGCGAATGGGTTGCCATCATGGGGCCTTCGGGCTCGGGGAAGACGACGCTGATGAATATTCTCGGCGGTCTGGATTATCCCACATCGGGACGCGTCGTCGTGGATGGATTGGAAATCGGGCAACTCGGCGAACGCGAGCTGACCCGGTACCGGTCGGACAAGATCGGCTTCGTCTTCCAGCAATTTCACCTGGTGCCGTATCTCAGCGCGATTGAAAACGTCATGCTTGCGCAGTATTTCCACAGCATTACGGATGAAAAGGATGCCGCCGAGGCGTTGCAACGCGTGGGTCTTGGCGACCGGCTGGAGCATCTGCCCTCGCAGCTTTCCGGCGGCGAGCAGCAGCGCGTCGCCATCGCTCGCGCACTGATCAATCATCCAAAGCTGATTCTGGCCGACGAGCCGACGGGCAATCTTGACGAAGCGAACGAGGCGATTATCCTGAAGATTCTGGCCGAACTACATTCGGCAGGGAACACGATTGTGGTGGTGACGCACTCGCAGGCCATTGGGAATCTCGCCGACCGCCGCATCGAACTCGAACATGGGCGTCTGGCGCGAATCACTGCGCCTGTTCGAAATGCGGGATGAGGGTTCTGCTAAGATAAGCACGCAATGCCAATCCCCATCGATGTCCGGAGAAAACCTGCAAGCGTGAAGGTGCACGTGTCTTCCGGCGCGGGTGTGGACATCACGTGGTCCGACGAACACGCCAGCCATTATGATTTTTCTTACTTGCGCGAACAGTGTCCGTGCGCGATGTGCAACGACGAACGCGAGAAGAAGGCGAACGCCCCTATCGCATCGGCTCCCGTGTTGAGTTCTCCGGCGCTACCGATGTTCAAGCCGAAGCTAACCGCCAAGGCGGCTCATGCCGTTGGTAACTACGCTCTCCGGATCGATTTTAATGATGGACATACCACCGGCATTTTCAGTTTCGATTATCTGAGGACTGTTTGTCCCTGTGCAGACTGCGCTCACGAGTACCGCACCCCGGCTCAGCACTCCGCCTGATTTATCTTCCCTATAAATAGAACGAATCGCTCGCGATCTAGACAGCGCCACATAAAGATGCCATTATGAAATCCTTATATAAAATTAATACCTCATGCCATCAACAACAGCGGGAACCAATCTTGAACCTTCGCGAATCGTAACGGTCCCGCGCGTCATCGTGGCCACTACGGCCATGCTGACGTTTATCTCCTTCTGGCGGGCCGCCGCAATCGTGCTGAACGATCTGGCGTCGTCGGCCTATTACGCGGGTGGAGAATCCGAAAGCTTTATAGGGAAGTCCGCGCCATGGTTCATTCTCGGCGTTATGTGCTTCTCCTACTGCGTCCGCGCGATTTACGTCGAAAGTTGCAGCATGTTTGTGCGCGGGGGCGTCTACCGCGTCGTCAAAGAGGCCCTTGGCGGGACGCTCGCAAAATTCTCAGTGTCGGCGCTGATGTTCGATTACGTCCTGACCGGGCCGATCAGCGGCGTTTCGGCAGGGCAATATCTGGCCGGACTGCTGAATGAGCTGTTTGCCTATTTTCACGTCAATATTGTCTTGTCCGAAAATGCCACGGCGGCATTTTTTGCGGTTCTGGTCACGCTCTATTTCTGGCACGAAAATATCAAGGGTGTCACCGAATCCAGCGATAAAGCCCTGAAGATTATGCAGGTCACGACCGTGATGGTCGTGCTGCTGATTGTCTGGTGTACATATACGGTTTGGGTCAAGGGCGCGCACCTTCCTCCATTTCCATGGCCTTCTAATATTCAACTGGATCAGCGGTCCCTTGGCTGGCTCTATGGAAAACAGATCGTGAAAATGATCCCGATGATCGCCGTGTTCGTCGGCGTCGGGCATTCCGTACTGGCTATGAGTGGGGAGGAATCGCTCGCACAGGTTTACCGTGAAATCGAAGCTCCGAAGCTGCCGAATTTGAAGAAGGCCGGGCTGATTATCTTTATCTATAGCCTGCTGTTTACCTCGCTGGTGTCCTTTTTTGCCGTGATGATCATTCCGGATGGGACTCGCGGAAAATATCTGGAAAACCTGATCGGCGGCCTGGCCATGAATCTGGCTGGACCGTTCACATTGCGGCTGGTTTTTCATGCATTCGTAGTGGTAGTGGGCACGATGATTCTGGCCGGCGCTGTGAACACGGCGATCGTGGGTTCCAACGGCGTGCTCAATCGCGTGTCTGAGGACGGTGTGCTGGCCGATTGGTTCCGGCAGCCGCACCGGAAATACGGCACGTCGCACCGCATCATCAACATGGTTGTAGTGTTCCAGATTTTGACGATCATCGCCAGTCGCGGCGATGTAACATTTCTCGCCAATCTGTATGCGTTCGGCGTGATCTGGAGCTTTACGATGCAGGGCATCGCAGTTCTGGTGATCCGGTACACGCATCCCGGAGACCGTGAATATCGCGTGCCGCTCAATTTCCACTTGTTTGGCAAGGAAATTCCTCTGGGGCTGGCGCTAATCACGGGATTCCTGTTTTTGATCGCCATCGTGAACCTGTTTACCAAGCCCAGCGCGACTATTGCAGGGACCACGTTCTCACTCGTGATGTTCTGCGTATTCTCTCTTTCCGAGCGTATCACACACAAGAATCGCGGCGCCGCGCACGTGGAAATGGACCAGTTCAACGTGGCTGCGCAGGAAGAGCTCTCACCGCAGAGCGTCGGTGTGCGTCCGGGGAGCATTTTGGTTCCGGTGAGCAATTATCACGCTCTCTATCATTTGCAGGCGGTTCTGGATCGTGTCAAGCCCGAGCGCCGCGATGTCGTGGTGCTTCACCTCCGGCTCCTGCGCCGATCCGGATCGAGCGAGTTGGAAGCCGAACAGCTCTTCGGCACCGTCGAGCAGTATTTATTCACGCAGGCTTTGTCGCTTGCCGAAAAGCGCGGGAAGAGTATTCGTCTGGCCGTCGTCTCCGCGAACGACACGTGGGGAGGCATTCTGAATGCCGCGGTGCAGTTGCAGTCCAACACGATCGCACTCGGACGATCCGCGAAACTGAATTGCGCCGAGCAAGCCCGGGAGATTGGCCTTGCATGGGAACAGCTTCCGGATCCACGCCCGCAATTCAATATGGAAATTTTTGCTCCCGGCGGGCAGCGAGAATTCTTCCTGTTGGGACCGCATGCGCCGAATTTGACTTCCAACGAAGTCCGCTTGATTCATCGTCTCTGGCTGCGATTCAGCGATTTGGTTCCCCCAGGCGAGCTTCATCACCATGACGTAGTACATTTCGCGCTGGATGAAGTGTTAAACGAGTTGCAAGAAGGCAAGGAATCCGAAGTGGTGGTCCGGTTGAAACACCACCTCGATCGCAATAAGGCCGCGCACACGAAACCTTCCTAATCGTCGCGGTCTTCTAAATTCCACAGATATTTCAAATTATGCTGGCCGGAGTTCCGAGGTGCATTGCGAGCACTTCGTGGCCTTCAGCGGCACTGCGGAGAGGCAATACGGGCAATCGCGCGTAGTTGGCGCTGCCGGGGCTGGCGCCGGTTTTGCGGTGAGACGATTCACCTGGCGCACCAGCAGGAACACAGCAAAAGCTACGATCAGAAAATTGACGATCGTATTCAGAAACAGGCCGTAGTTGATGGTGGCTGCGCCCGCAGCTTTTGCCGCTGCGACCGTGTCGTAGTGCGTGTCAGACAGGCTGATAAAAAGATTTGCGAAGTCCGCGTGGCCAAGTAACTTCCCAATGGGGGGCATCAGGATATCCTGTACGAAGGAAGTGACGATCTGGCCGAATGCCGCGCCGATGACGAAGCCAACCGCCAAGTCGAGGACGTTTCCTCGCATAGCAAATTCCTTGAATTCTTTAAACATGGCAGATCTCCTTTCGAGAAATCGAACCTGCGGGGACCTAAACCGTCCGAACGAAGAGCACAGCGCTAAGCAATCCGCGCAGCACCAATATGCCACCTGCTACGGCCAGCACTGTACCTGCCCACCGCAATTGCACAAACGCCAGAGTCAGCATGATGAAACCGACCAGCGCCAACGACGCGCCGCCGATGCGAACCGCCGTGCGTTCGGGAGTTTTCGCGTACCGCTGTGTTTTTACCCATGAGCGGCTGCCCCAGTACACCAACACGGCGCCGAGTGCCAGCCACGCGGGTTGACGCGGGTCGAACATAAACCGGCTGGTCAGCCCCAGCCACACGAGAAATCCACCGAGAAGCACGAAGATCATCTCGGTCATCATGCGGAACAGGTTGGTGGGGCTTAACATACCGGTTTCGCGCTGAATCAGACGCGCTCGATCTTGACCGATTTCAGGATCACCGCTTCCTTGGGCTTGTCATTCGCGCCCCGCGGCAATTCCGAAATCTTGACGGCTACATCCAGTCCTTCGACGACTTCCCCGAAGATCGCGTGCTTTTTGTCCAGCCAGGAGGTTGGCGCAACGGTGATGAAGAACTGGCTTCCGTTTGTGTTGGGTCCGGCATTGGCCATGGAAAGTTTGCCCGCCTTGTCATGCTTCAGCGAGGGGTGGAACTCGTCTGCAAAGCGATAGCCGGGATCGCCGGTTCCCGTGCCAAGAGGGCAGCCGCCCTGAATCATGAATTCAGGAATCACGCGGTGGAACGCCAAGCCATCGTAAAAGGGCCGCTTTATCTTCTGCCCCGTGCGGGGATCTTTAAATTCCTTGGTTCCCTCGGCGAGGCCGACGAAGTTCGCGACCGTCTGTGGGGACTCCTTTTCGAGCAGGCGAAACACGATTGTTCCCTGCGAAGTATCGAATACGGCGTAGGTTCCCGGTGTACGGCTCAAGTTTCCTCCTCAGGAAAACGAAATGCCTTGGCATTATACCCATTCTGGGGGGCGAGACCAGTGGCGTGTCGGTGATAAGAATGAGAGACAGGGAAGTCGTGATCGCAAATCTATCGATTGCAAATTGTCCTCAAGCAGGAACTTGCCAGGGGAAGGGATGAATCTGAGCGATGCGGCCAAAATCCCGTTCGTTGGCTGTTATGACGGTCATCCCCAGCCGCCCCGCGCTCATCGCCAATAGGGCGTCATTCGTGAGCCGCGCTTGCCCGATCTGTTCATAGTCGTATTTGGCGGCCAAGCGAGCCAGCACCTTTCCGGTAAGAGTCCAGTCGTTCAGGTTGGGTACAAGAATCCGTTTCGCCTTGTCGAAGTCGCGTTCCAGACGCTCGACAATTCGAGAATCACGGGGCTTCACTCCGGCGTACAACTCCTCCAGCACAACGGAACTCAACCAAACCGGCGCCCCTGGAGTGAAGCGCCGGATTTTCAGGACAGCATCATCGCCCGCACGCAAGGCCGTGATGTAAATGGAGGTGTCGAGAAGAACCGGTCCCATTTAAATGGCCAGCTTGCCGTAAACATCCTTGATTTCAATGCCCGTCTTCACAAACCGTTCATTGGCTTCCATGGCCAGCTTGCTGCGCTCGTGCTCGGCGATGACGGCATCGAGGGCGCGCTCGATCGTTTCGGTTTCGGTTTTCGCACGCAAGACCTTCTGGGCGCGACGAATCTTTACGGCATCGAGCTGGAAGTGCTTGTGGGAGACGCGGTTTCTTGCTGCGCGCATGGATTTGTCCTTTGAAAAATTCTAACATTCTATGAACATAAATGGAATCTTTATGTACATGAGTAGAGAGATGGTGGGCGAGGGCCGATCCGGATCATGGTGAGAGAAAGTGGCTTAGGCTTCAGCCTGCGTTCTTTTGGTTTGTTTGTGCGGGTAATTAAACCAAACCCGCGCAGGCTGAAGCCTACGCCACTTTCCTTGCTCTCGTGTTAAACTTCGGTGCTTTGTGTTTTGCATCGATTCGCCTGTTGGAAGAATCCAATGCCGGGTAGGGAGAAGATCACTTGAACAACGTCATCATCATTGGCAGCGGCTGTGCCGGATTGACCGCGGCGATTTATGCGGGGCGCGCCAACCTGAAGCCTGTCGTAATCGACGGCTTTGAGCCGGGTGGGCAGCTTTCGCTCACCACGATGGTGGAAAATTTCCCCGGCTTTCCGGAGGGCATTCTCGGCCCCGACCTGATCGAAAACATGCGCAAGCAGGCGCAGCGATTCGGGACGGAATTCAAGGCGGGCGTGATCACCGAAGTGGACTTGAGTAAGCGGCCGTTCACGATTAAGACGGCGAAGGAAACGTTTGAAACTCGCACGCTGATTGTCGCGGCGGGAGCTTCGGCGCGCATGATCGGGCTGGAGTCTGAGCGCAAGCTGATCGGGTATGGCGTATCGACGTGCGCGACCTGCGACGGATATTTCTTCCGTGGCAAGGAAATCGCGGTGGTCGGCGGCGGGGACACAGCGATGGAAGAGGCCAATTTTCTTTCCAAATTCGCCAGCCGCGTTCATCTGCTGCACCGGAGAAACGAATTTCGCGCCTCGAAGATTATGGTCGACCGCGCGCGCAGCAACGAGAAGATCCGGTTTGTCACTCCAGTGGTGGTCGAGGACATTTCGGATGTCTCTAAAGGCGGCGTCGAGAACGTGAAGCTGCGTAATGCGGAGACGAATGAGATTTCCACGTTGCCCGTGGAAGGCGTCTTCATCGCCATCGGACACGAGCCGAATACAAAAGTGTTTCGCGGCCAGCTGGACATGGATGAGAACGGCTACCTGATCACGAATAACGGCAGCAAGACTAACGTCCCCGGAGTGTTCGCCGCCGGAGACGTGCAGGACCATCATTACCGTCAGGCGATCACGGCGGCGGGCTCAGGCTGCATGGCCGCGCTCGATGCTGAAAGATTTATTGACGCTCACAAAGACGCCTGACGCCTCGCGAGCCACGCGTTAGTTTCGGCGTCAACAAGCCCGATACCCGATGTTGCGCACGCTGCTTCTCGAACTTGCCAAAAGCTCCCGCCTCCGCCGCTGGATTACCTCCAACGGCACGACGCGCCGATGGGCGCAACGATTCGTCCCCGGAGAAACGCTCGACCCTTGTATAGATGCGGCGCGCCGCTGCAATCAGGCCGGGATGAGCGTAAGCCTTGACCATCTCGGCGAAAATGTTGGGAGCCGCGAAGACGCGGAGCGCGCGCGCCAGGCCTACACCGACGCCCTCAATCGTATCGCGTCGGAAAACCTCGATGCGAACGTGTCCCTGAAGTTGACGCATCTCGGACTCGATCTCGGCGACGAGTTCTGCGCGGAGCAACTGGGCATCGTTACGGATCGGGCGACGGCACTACAAAATTTCGTGCGCGTGGATATGGAAGGCTCGTCCTACACAAATAGAACGCTGCGCATCGTTCAGCAGGCGCGCGCAGGTACTGACGCGGTTGGCACCGTGATTCAGGCATACCTATATCGCAGCGAGAAAGACATTCAGGACTTGCTGCGTATCGGTTGCCGCATTCGTTTGGTAAAAGGCGCCTACAAAGAGCCCCCTGAAATTGCATTCCCCCGGAAGAAAGACGTCGATGCAAACTTTGTGAAACTGATGCAACTGCTGCTGCCAAGTGCCGTTTACCACGCCATTGCGACGCATGACCCGAAAATGATCGAAGCGACCACTCGATTTGCCGCCGAGCGCGGCATCGCCAAGGATAAGTTCGAATTTCAAATGCTTTACGGAATTCGAACAGATTTGCAGCGTCAACTGGTTCAGCAAGGCTACCGCGTGCGCGTGTACATTCCATTTGGCCAGGATTGGTTCCCGTACTTCATGCGCAGGCTGGCGGAGCGCCCAGCAAACCTGCTGTTCTTTGCCAGGAATTTATTCCAGGGAAATGCAGGTGGGGATCGATGAAGACCATGCGCGCGATGGTTCTGGAACGAGTGCGGGAACCCCTAGTTCTACGTGAATTGCCGGTGCCGGAGCCCGGTGCCGGGAAAGTACGGCTCAAAGTTCATGCCTGCGCCGTTTGCCGCACGGATTTGCATGTGGTTGACGGCGAATTGCCTAATCCGAAGCTGCCGCTGATCATCGGGCACGAAATTGTGGGACAAGTGGATCGAGTCGGCGAAGGAGTCGCCCGGCTTTCGGTCGGCCACCGCGTCGGAGTGCCTTGGGTGGGATGGACCTGCGGGCAATGCCCGTATTGCAAAGCAGGCAATGAGAATTTGTGTTCCTTCGCGCGCTTCACCGGTTACACGATCGATGGAGGCTATGCCGAATACACCGTAGCCGACGAGCGTTTCTGCGTCCCAATACCGGAGATGTACTCGGACGTCGAGGCGGCACCACTGCTGTGCGCGGGATTGATTGGATACCGGTCGCTGGTGAAGGCCGGAGACGGGAAGCGCCTGGGGATTTACGGATTCGGCGGCGCAGCGCACATCATTGTTCAGGTTGCTCTATTCCAAGGCCGCAGCGTGTACGCATTCACCAGACCGGGAGACGATCATGCCCAGCAGTTCGCGCGAAAACTCGGCGCAGTTTGGGCAGGAGGATCGAACGAACGTCCTCCGGACGAGTTGGACGCGGCCATTATTTTTGCGCCTGTGGGAGCGCTGGTCCCGGCTGCCCTTGCGGCAATTCGAAAGGGAGGAACGGTTGTGTGCGGCGGCATACACATGAGCGACATCCCGTCGTTCCCCTACGATCTGTTGTGGGGCGAGCGGACCGTTTGCTCGGTGGCGAATCTGACGCGCAAGGACGCCGCTGAATTCATGAAAATCGCGCCTCAGGTTCCCGTGCGCACGACGACGATGCAATTCGCGCTCGAACAGGCCAACGAAGCGCTGGAACGGCTTCGAAGTGGAAAGCTGGATGGATCGGCGGTTCTCTCCATCGGCGGCACGCTCTGATTCTCATCCAGCGATTTAGCGCTTTCGGCAGACGGCGACGCCGTCCCGCAACGGCACGATCACAGGATACAAATTGCGGGCGGCATAAATCATCTTGTTGAATTGCTGAATGCCGCGCGTCTCCTTCGAATCCGCCTTGTGCGCGACGCGCCCACTCCACAGGGTGTTGTCGGCGATAAGCAAGCCACCTCGTTTCAGTCGCGGCATGGAGATGCGGAAGGCTTCCGGATACTGGTGCTTGTCGATGTCGCAGAAGATAATGTCGAACGGCTGCTTTTCGCGCTTCAGCAAATCGAGGGCGTTGCCCACCTGCACTTTGATGCGGGAAGTTACCCCCGCACGCCGGAAATATTCCTGCGCGCGACGGGCATTTTCGGGATCGCCATCGGTGTAATAAACTTTCGCGCGAGGGCCAGCAGCTCGTGCCAGCCAGATGGTCGAATACCCGATTGCCGATCCCATCTCAAAAATACGGCGCGCGCCGCTCAATTCCGTGACCAGCGTCAGCAGGCGCGCCACGGCCGGCCCGACAATCGGAACATCATGAAGTTGGGCGTATTTTTCCATTTCCGCGACGACGGAATCGCGCGGCGGCAGAATATCCGTCATATATTTATCGACGGGATCGTGCAGAATGTTTCGCATGACGTGCCTCACTTTCGCGGCTGGCGATAGTTGCCCGCCATTGTAGCTGTCCCGGATTCAATTTCAACCCGGATTGACCGAACCAAGGCGAACGGCGTGCTATAATTTCGAGTTTAGGAAACGGCTTGTGTGCCGTAATGTTTGGTGATATAAACCGATCTTTTCAGTTGGCCTATAAGAGCTATTTTTGGCAGGAAATTAATTTCCAGACACCCCTTGAAGGAGAGTCGCGATGGCGTATGTAATTGCTGAGCCCTGTGTAGGAACCAAGGACACTGCTTGTGTGGACGTTTGCCCTGTGGATTGCATCCATCCCAGGAAAGACGAGCCTGCTTTCGAGGCGGAGACGCAACTGTATATCAGCCCGGTCGAGTGCATCGACTGCGGTGCGTGCGTTCCAGTCTGCCCCGTGACGGCCATCTTCGCTCTCGAAGACCTGCCGGAGAAGTGGGCGCACTTTACGCCGATCAACGCGGACTGGTACAACAAGCCGGCCTGATTCGCGTCGCTGTATTTGAGTCGATTGCCCCGGCGAAACAGATTGGAAATTTATCTGCGGCGTCCCCGTTTCCATGGGGACGCCGCATTATTTTTGACCGCCATACACTCCGCGTAATCCTGGCGTATTTCTTATTGATATCCCTTTGGTGTCTAATATGAGACTCTTTGAGTGCCTCGGGTAGCACGTCCTTCCTACGAATACGCCCCCCGCCCGCGGAATCGAGGTGCAACTTGTCCGTTACCCGGTCACTTAGATCAGAAGATGCAGACGCGCAATTTCAGCTCACCATCGCGAAGCCTGCATCGGTAGCGACAATCGCCGGAACCGCCACTGCCGCACCTCCGCATCTGCTTACCCGCGACATTGTGAAAAGGCACATGCAGGGCGTATTTTCGCTGGACGGCAAACGGCTCGAGGCCATTCATACCGTCATCGATAATTCCCAGATTGACCAGCGCCACAGCGTTTTTCCAGTGGAATACATTATCGAGCCGCGTCCGCTGTCCCGGATTAATAGCGAATACCGGGAAAAGGCCTGCGAACTGGGACGGCAAGTAACTGTAGATGCCCTTGCGAAGGCCGATATGGCGCCCTACGATGTCGATCTGCTGATGACTGTTTCCTGTACAGGCGTCATGATTCCTTCTCTCGACGCGTACCTGGCCAATGAAATGGGTTTTCGTCCGGATGTGCGCCGGCTTCCGATTACCGAGCTTGGCTGTGCCGCAGGAGCAGCGGGGCTGGCACACGCCGGGGAGTATCTCCGCGCATTTCCGGATCGCACGGTACTGTTGGTGGCAGTGGAGCTGCCCACGCTCACGTTCCAGCGCAAGGATTTCTCGCAGGCCAATCTGATTTCCGCAGTGCTATTTGGCGACGGCGCGGCAGGTGTGGTGGTCACGGGTCGGGAGGCGTTCGGGCCGCGGATCGTCGCCTCGGAATGCTATCAATTTCCCGATTCGCTGGACGCAATGGGATTCGACCTCCGAGACTCCGGCTTTCACATCGTGCTCTCGAAGGATGTCCCTCAATTGATTCGCGAAAGGGTGAAGGGCATCGCGGATAGTTTTCTGGCCCGCCAGGGGCTGCGCAGGGAGGACATCGCCGCGTTCATCCTGCATCCGGGCGGACAAAAGCTGCTTTCCTTTATGGAAGATGAGCTTGGGCTCACCCGTACCGATACGCAATTTTCATGGGACGTGCTGCGCCGCTTCGGTAATCTATCGAGCGCAAGCGTTCTGTTTATTCTTCAGGAGTGGATGTCCAGGCGCGAGATGGCTTCCGGAAGCTATGGGCTGCTGATGGCGTTCGGACCTGGATTCACAGCTGAGATGATCCTGCTGCAATGGCCATGACGAACGCGTACCTTGCGCTGCTTGTGCTGGTGGGCTTGGGGCGGCTCATTGAGCTTATGATTTCCCGCCGAAATCAGCGGAAGCTTGAGCAACAGGGTGTTCGCAAAATTGCCGAACCGCATTTCCGGTGGATGGTGGTCGTACACGCCGGCGTTTTGGCTGGGGCCGCCGCCGAAGTAATCCTGCTCCATCGACCGTTGATACCGAAGCTTGCCGCTACCATGTTCGTGCTGTTCATTCTTGCCAACGGGCTTCGGTGGTGGGTGATTCGCACGCTCGCAGGTCACTGGAACGTGGAGGTGATGGCGTCCTCGCGCGTGGGGGTGGTTACGACAGGCCCATACAGATGGGTGCGGCATCCCAATTACGTTGCCGTGGTTGTTGAAGTATTTTCCCTGCCATTAATTCACACCGCCTGGATTACCGCGCTGGTTGGGTCGCTGGCAAATTTGGAGATTTTGCGGCTAAGGGTGCGCGTGGAAGATGGGACGCTAATGGCTGACCCGGCGTATCGCGAAACCATGGGCGCGAAACCCGCGTTTATTCCGAGATTCTTCTAATCACACCGACAAATTCAATTTGAGGGATTTCATGCGTTTCCTTATTTTGCCCATTATTCAGCGCCTCAAGCCACTGGCGAACCGCAGCCCGCAGGGCTTCGACATCAATTTCTCGATGAACTTTGGGAAACGCCTCGATTTTCGCAAGCCCAGCAGCAAGTAGATTTTGCGTCCCCTTGCGATTTGCCCGTGAATGATGATGGAACGCCGCTGCGATCTGAATCAACCCTTGCACGAATGTCTTCTCCGGGTTCGGAGTCTCCAGCCAGACCTCTTCCCAATGTTCATGCGCCTCATAAAATTGGCCGGCATTGAAAGCCTCGAGGCCCTTCCGAAAAAGTCGATCTTCATCGTTAAATTTCATTAATCTTCCGCTTTGTACGCGCTAAACAGCTCAACATAGTAGTAAAGTCATGTAAGGTTTATCTGCGTTTATGTGGGAAACATTGTAATGCGCAGGATAGCGGATTTGAATTTCGCTCCCCGGCCTCTATCACGCTATCATACAGGGTCTACCTGAACCGTGAGGTCCGGACTTGCCGAAATTCAACCTCGTCCTTCTAATCCACGCACACCAGCCCATCGGCAATTTCGATGAAGTGATGGAACGCACCTATGTGCGCTCTTACTTACCCTTTTTGGAATGTTTGGAGAGGCACCCGAAGGTGCGCGCGGGCCTTCACTACACGGGATCCCTGCTGGAATGGATTGCCGAGCATCATCCGGAGTACCTGCATCGAGTCAAGGCGCTTGTGGACCGCGACCAGATCGAAGTGGTCGGCGGTGGGTTCTACGAACCGATTCTGATCACGATTCCACCGGAAGATCAGATCGAACAGATTCGCCGGCTCGCGAGTTTCGTCGAGCAACATTTTGGAAAACGCCCCAGCGGCGCATGGCTTGCCGAGCGCGTGTGGGAACCGCAATTGCCTGCGGCGCTGGCCGAAGCGGGCGTCGAATATACGCTGTTGGACGATAGCCATTTTCTTACCGCTGGCCGCGAGATGGAGGAATTGTACGGCTACTACGTCTGCGAAGAGCGCGGCAGGACCGTGAAGGTCATTCCCGGATTGCAACAATTGCGCTACCTGTTGCCATTTGGCAGCGTGCATGACGCCATCGGTTTTCTGTGCCAGGCTGCGGCTGAGCATCCCGGCGGAATGGCCTCGATGGGCGACGACATGGAGAAATTCGGCGGGTGGCCGCACACCTACGAGCACTGCTTCCGAGATGGCTGGCTCGACCATTTCTTCTCCGCGCTGGAGGCCAATCAGGATTGGCTGGAGACTATCCCTCCCGGCGAAGCTCTGGCCACGCGAAAGCCGCTCGGCCGCGTGGACCTGCCCACTGCCTCTTACACCGAAATGATGGAATGGGTTCTTCCCACTCCCGTTCGCAAGAAATTTCACGCGTTGCAGGAAGAGTTTTCGGGACGCCCGGACGTGAAGCGATTCCTCCGTGGCGGCTTCTGGCGCGGATTCTTCAGCAAGTATGCGGAAGCAAATCTGTTGCACAAGAAGATGCTGCGTGTTTCCTCGAAGCTGCGTTCGGTTGGGCAAAAGAGCGGCAAGAAAAGCGCGAAGTACTCCACGGCGATGACTCACCTGCTGCGCGCGCAATGCAACGATGCGTACTGGCACGGGATTTTCGGAGGACTATACGCGCCGCACCTGCGGACAGCGTTGTGGCGCGAACTCATCCTTGCGGAAACGCTGGCCGATGCGGCGCGGCACAGGGCCGCCCAGTACCGGGTAGCGGAAAGACTGGATTTCGATGCGGACGGAATGGAGGAAATCGAAATCACGTCTCCGCAATTCGCCGCCTTGGTGAAGCCTTCAGGTGGAGGGACGCTTGAGGCGCTCGATTTCCGCCCGCGCGCGGTGACATTGGTGAACTCGCTCCAGCGGCGTCTCGAAGCCTATCATTCCCGCGTGAGCGCTGCCGCAGCGGACAGGAAGCTGGATCAAGTTGCGTCGATCCACGATCTGGCGCTCGCCAAGGAAGAAGGCCTCGCGGAGAGGCTGAGATACGATCGCTGGCCGCGCCACGCGTTCCGACTGCTGCTATTTGCGGAAGGAAAGAATCACGGGGATTACGAAGCGATAAAACTTGATGAGGTTGGCTCGTTTGCCGGTGGCGATTACAAAATTGAGGAAGTCGCTCGGGATCGCGCGACGCTCTCCATCGAAGCGCCGCTTGTTGGGGCCATGTCCGTCGCGGGTCAATGCAATAATCTGCGGGCGTTGAAGATCATGACGTTTACTTCCTCCGCCGGAATTTGCGACGTCAAATGCGGCATCGAACTGTCGCGGTGCACCGTGGAATCTCCAGCGCCGGATGACGTCGCGCATCTTCAATTCATGGCCGCACTGGAAATCGTGATCAATATGCTCGCGCCGAATGTTCCCGACCGTTATTTCGAATATGCCGGGAATCGTCAGCCGCTCGCCTGGAGGGGCGTTGTCGAGGGATCGCACGTGCGTGTGGTTGACGAATGGCAGGACGTCGCCGTGGAAATCGATGCTCCCGGCGCAAGCCAATTGTGGATAGCGCCCATCGAGACCGTATCGGAATCCGAGGAAGGTTTCGAACGCGTGTACCAGGGCTCGCAAATCCTGGCGGTCTGGCCCGTGCAGTTGAAGCCCTCCGAAAAATGGAGCTCGGAGGCGACTCTTCACATCACGCCCGCTCGCTCCGAAAAATAATCACCGGCAATTATTCAGCGATCTTCTATTCAGCGATCAGCAGATTTTCCGCAAATGGCCAATCCGAGTCGATCCACTGCGCTTCGCAACGGAAGCCGACGCGTTGCGCCATTTCCGGAATTTCGTTCACCGTATATTTGTGGGAGCTTTCGGTCCAGATCGTTTCGTCCTTTGCAAAGGACACCGTACAGCCTGCGCGGGGAATCCACATAGTCTGTTCGCGCACCGAACGCAGATGCATTTCGACGCGCCGTTCGGACTGGTTGTAACGCGCTTCGTGGCGAAATCCTGCAAGATCGAAGTTAGCATGCAGCTCGCGATTAATTCGCGCCAGCAGGTTCAGATTGAACGCTGCGGTTACGCCGATCGGATCGTCGTAAGCGCCGAGCAGTTGATGCAGCGGTTTTTCCAGGTCCGTGCCCAGCAACAACGCATCGCCGGAATTTAGGATGCGGCGAACTTCGGCCAAAAATCGCTCACCTGCGTCGCGATCGAAGTTTCCGATCGTGCTGCCAAGAAACAGAACGAGCAGATGGTCGTCCGCGCGCCGCGCCGCCGCAGCTGCAAGCAAACCGTCAAGGTACGGGTGCTCGAACCCGACGATGCTCACGCATTCGATATGGCCCAATTCGCTTTCGCAACGGGCCAGCGCTGTGGGAGAAATTTCGATGGGGCAGTATGTCGTCCTGTGCTGCCGCCGAGTCAGAGCCTCCAATATCCAACGCGTTTTCCGCCCGCTGCCGCTCCCCAGTTCGGCGACGAGCACTCGTGATTGTAATCGCGCCACGATGTCCATGGCATGGCGGCGCAGGAGACGCTCGTCCGCACGTGTCAAACCATATTCCGGAAGCACACTGATGACTTCGAACAGTGCCGAGCCTACTTCGTCGTACAGATATTTTGAGGGCAATTCCTTCTGACCGGGACGGAGAAGCCCGGTCCGCACATCCTCTGCGAAAGTTGGTTTCGAATGCTGAGATAAAACGGCGGTGGCCATAGTCCCTCCTGTCAAACGGTTCAAATGTCAGCGTTCCACGCAACGGAACGTCGCGTAGACATACGGATAGTGGGGCTGGAACCAATTTCGAAACGACGGCCGCAGCATGCACGATGCGGTGCGTGGCGAACCGCCCTTCATCACAAAATGTTTCCCGTCGAAGAAATTCGCGGAGTAGCCTGCGTAAAACGAAAACGGTTCAAATCCTAGAAATGGTGCGAAAGGTGTGCCCGTCCATTCCCACCCGTTTCCAATCATCTCTGTAACGCCGAAGCCGCTTGTCCCTGCGGGAAACGATCCCACAGGTGTTGGATTCCAGTGGCGGAAATCGAAATTGCCGTGTTGCGGCGAGGGTTGCTCATCGCCCCATGGATAGGACCGTTCTGAGCCGCCACGAGTTCCGTAAGCGGCGCGGTGCCATTCGGATTCGCTCGGCAATTCTTTTCCGGCCCACTTCGCGTAGGCGGAAGCCTCGTCGTGGCTCACGTACACCGGCCAGGTCAGCGGCAATGGGATTTCCTCGAACATCGCCCGGTATGTCCATGAACCATTACGGCATTCCCAAAAGATCGGATGTCTTCGGTTTTGGGCGCGAATCGCTTCCCAGCCTTCATTGCTCCACAGCGATCTATCTGCGTAGGCGCCCTCGTTAACGAATCGCAGGAAATCCTGATTCGTCACCTTGTATGCATCGATTGCGAAAGCAGGAACCGCCACTCCATGCTCCTCGAATTCGTTGTCCCATCCGAATGGCCCGTGAGGGGAACGGCGCAGGCCCAGGGTTGCAAATCCAGCAGGGATATCGACCGAGTGTGGAACGAAGGCCGACGCCTTCCTGGCAGGCGCATCCGAACGCGCGTGTTTGCGTCCAATCGGCAATTGGTGCAGCATGTAGCACAGCGTTTCGGCATGCATCAGGCGGTGCTCGACGGCGACTTCGAGCAGGAGCCCAGTTTCCAGACGCGCGAGGGCGGGATCTCCCGTGGCAGCCCTCAGTAGCGCTTCATCCAGCGTTTCACGCAATTGAGCGCTGTAGTGCCGCACCTCTTCTACTGAAGGCCATTCTCGGGGCTGATCGTCTGGCAGGCCGCCGCCCACGGGGTCGATGCCGAATGCGAACAGCTGATCGAATACTGGGTGGAAAGATGTAAGACCAAGAGGCTCCCGGAGAAGATTCCAATCGAACGCCTCCAGATGGCCCACATAAAATATAATTCGGTGGCGTTCGGGAATTGGCCGGTCATAGAGTGCCTCGGGCCTGACGATGCTGAATAGCTCTTCGCTGCGCAGACGAGCTTCTCGGATACGGGCTCGAAGCCGGTCGGCACGGGATTGGGCAACTGCGGTGGTGTTCAAAGAGTTCTCCGAAGATGCGGCCGGCGAAGATTGGACCTTACAGCGATGATCATGATACTTCTCCCCTCAATCACAGCGAACCTGGGGCGAAGCTCCTGTCCGGAGACTAGAAAGTCTATCCCAAACTTCCGCGGATATGCCCGTCTTTTATTAGACACGTAAGGGGCTGGAAGGTTACATCCGATGAATCCTGTATCTGACGCCGGTGAAGCTCTGGAGTTCAGCAATGTAACTTTCCGATTGCCCTCCGCCGTCGCACTGCTATCGAACTTGAATCTCGCGGTCGCCCGAGGAGAAACTCTGATCCTGCTGGGTCGCAGCGGTTCCGGCAAGACCACCACACTTAGATTAATCAATCGTCTGCTGGAGCCCAGCGAGGGAGAGATTTTTATCGCAGGTCGAGCGGCCCGGGACTGGAACCCGATTCAATTGCGGCGCGGGATCGGCTATGTGATTCAAGACGCGGGCCTGTTCCCGCACTGGAGCGTGGAGCGAAACGTCGCGCTGGTGCCTCATCTTGAAAACTGGGAGCCGGAGCGCATCCGAGCACGAGTTAAGGAAATGCTCGATCTGGTCGGGCTTCCACCCGCGGACTTTGCGCTGCGCAAGCCCTCGGAACTTTCCGGCGGTCAGCGTCAGCGCGTGGGCGTAGCAAGGGCCCTTGCCGCGGATCCTCCGATTCTGCTGATGGACGAGCCCTTCGGCGCGCTCGATCCGGTGACGCGCGCGGAATTGCAACGCGAGTTTCGTTCTCTTGCCGCGCGGCTGAAAAAGACAATCGTGTTCGTCACGCACGATGTGCGGGAGGCCCTTTTTCTGGGGACGAAGATTGCGCTGCTCTCGCAGGGACGGTTGGTAAACATATATTCGCCGGAAGAATTTCTGCGCGCGGCCGAACCTGAAGCACGCGCATTCGCGGCGTCCCTGCAGATGGCGAATGGCGAGGAGGCGCGATGAGCTGGTTCGATTTTCTGGTGCGAAATCGCGACGAAGTGCTGGCGCGAACGGTCGAACACATCGGTCTGGTGGCCGCGGCCATGGCGATTGCGTTGGCTATAGGACTGCCTCTGGGAGTCGCGCTGGTGCGGCGCCGCAACCTGCAGCGGTGGGTGCTTGGCATTGCGAACGTTGTGCAAACGATCCCGAGTCTTGCGCTGTTTGGTTTTCTGATCCCGGTGCCATGGATCGGCGGCGTCGGCGCAAGCACAGCGATTGTCGCGCTCGCGCTGTACGCGCTGCTGCCGATTCTGCGCAACACATGCACCGGAATCATGGGCGTGGACGCTGCGGTCGTCGAGTCCGCGCGAGCCATGGGGATGACTCCGCGCCAGGTGCTCTGGCAGGTGGAATTGCCGCTGGCCGCGCCTGTGCTGCTTGCCGGAATTCGCGTAGCCACGGTGATTTCGATTGGCGTGACAACGATTGCCGCCGCGATTGGCGCGGGCGGGCTGGGCGTCTTCATTTTTCGTGGCGTAGCGATGGTGAATAATAAAGTGATTCTCGCCGGCGCAATCCCTGCGGCGCTGCTCGCAGTGTTTGCCGATTTTGCTCTCGGATTAGTGCAGCGAAGGCTGGCTTCCCGGTGAGCAACCGACACTCCTGTTTGCTCTTCTTGCTCGCGACCGCACTTGCAGCGTCGGCCGGATGCCACAAGCAACACGGCGAAGCGATTGTCGTCGGCTCAAAAAATTTTACCGAACAGATCGTGCTCGCGGAGCTATTCGCGCAGCAGATTGAGGCGCATTCGACGCTTCGAGTGGAAAGGCGCTCCAATCTGGGCGGCACCTTGATCTGCCATCAAGCCCTCGTCGCCGGAAAGATCGACCTCTATCCCGAATATACGGGCACAGCGCTAACGGCTGTCTTGAATGAACCTCCGCAGAATGATCCTGCAACCGTTTTCCGAATCGTGCAGTCGGAATATCGCGCCAAATTTGGAATTGAAGTAATGCCCGCACTCGGATTCAACAATACATTCGCCATGGTCGTCCGCGGTGATGATGCCGCGCAACTGCACCTTCGAAAAGTGTCGGACATCGCCGCCTACGCACCGAAATGGCGCGCCGGATTCGGCTACGAATTCATGGAGCGCCCGGACGGATATCGCGGATGGGTGGCCGCGTACGGCCTGCATTTTTCCAGCGAACCGCAGATTTTAGATTTGGGCTTGCTCTATCGAGCGCTGAAGGACCGGAAAGTGGATATCGTCGCCGGAAATTCCACCGATGGACAGATCGCAGCCCTGAACATGGTTGCACTCGAAGACGACCGTCATTATTTTCCTCCGTACGAGGCAGTCCCGCTGGTGCGTCGCGCGACACTCGATGCTCATCCCGACGTCGGCGCGGCGCTAGCTCAGCTTGCCGGAAAAATCTCGGAAGATGAAATGCGGCGCATGAATTACGCAGTCGATGGTGAGCTGAAAGATCCGGCAGATGTGGTACGGGCGTTCCGCACTGCCAAAGGCTTGTGAATGGAGAGGAGATAGATTCTCTTGATCGCTCCTGAATCGCTGCAGGCGAATCCTCTCCGCGGGAGTGCGATTGTGCATTATGATTATTCGCTGACAAGTCTGAATCCTATAATTGCGATCTGTTGCGCTTACTGATTTCCCTATGACGACTGACAATCGCAAACTCACGCGCACCGTCGCGGCCCTTCGCGGACGCCGCATCGCCGTCGCCGGCGATTTCATGCTGGACCGCTACATTTGGGGCACGGCCTCGCGGCTTTCACCGGAGGCCCCAGTTCCGGTAGTGGATTTCATGAACGATAGCCAGGTGCTCGGCGGCGCGGGGAATGTGGCCGCCAATCTTGCCGCGCTCGGAGCCACGGTGCTCCCGTTCGGCGTGGTAGGAGAAGATGAGCCGGGCGGCGCGATCCGCGAATGCCTGGCCGCCGCGGGGATGGCGACGAAGGGATTGGTCGCCGACCCCTCGCGCGTCACCACGGTGAAAACGCGCATCATCGCAAAACAACAGCAAGTCGTGCGTGTGGACCGCGAGCGCCGCGAGCCGCTCTCCAAGAATCTGGAAGAGTCCCTGATTCGCCGAATCAAGACTGCGCTTGGGCAACTCGATGCGGTCGTGATTTCCGACTACGACAAGGGAGTCGTGACCGACGCCCTGGCAGAACGCGTCCTCACCGAATGCCACCGTCGCGACGTCCCGGTTCTGGTCAAGCCAAAGACCTCGCGGCTATTTGCCTATCGAGGTTCAACGGCGATCGTGTGCAATACAATAGAAGCGAGTTTTTTCGTGACACGGCAACTTGACACCGATGAGTCCTTCGAACGGGCAGGTCGCGCACTCTTAGCGCATTTTGGTTGTTCGTCGGTGGTAATCACTCGCGGGAAGGATGGACTAAGCGTATTTGAGGATACGGTGACCGAAGCATTCCACGTAGCCGCGACCAGCCGCGAAGTCAGCCTAGATCGCATCGGCCAGACGCGCACCGATCACGCTTCGCACGGTCGCCAAGTCTTCGACGTTACCGGAGCCGGCGATACGGTGCTCTCGGTCCTCGCGCTGGCAGTAGCAGCGCGCGCTCCGATGCGTGAGGCTGCGGTACTAGCCAACGCTGCCGCTGGAGTTGTCGTAGGGAAGCTAGGCACATCGACGATCACGCCCGGGGAATTGCTCGCAGCCGTACGCGATCTCTAGGGAGGAAGTTCTGCGACGCGCCGCGACGTTTCCACATTCCTGAAATAATAAAAAACATTGTCATTCGAGGCACGTTTTACGCCGAGGAATCCCTCTTTGTTTTTTTTGAATTCAGGAGAATAGTGATTTTTGGCATCGCGTCAGCGAGAGCGCCCGGAATGTCACCCGCAGACTTCCCGGACGGCACTTAGCGATAACATCAACCCCTACGGCGGCGGAAATCCCAGCGAATGATCGGACTTCTCCACCCAAATCTGCACTTCCTGATTCTGAGCGAACTTAATCGTTTCCTGCGGCGAAGGAAACGGCGAGTAAGCGCTAAGCTCCACCACCACTACAACCCCGCTTCCACCCTTAGGCGGCGCTTCAGCGGTCTCAATTCGATAGCTCTTAATCGGGCTGTAATAACCCTTCGGTCCCCAAAAACTCAGGAAATCCTCATACTTGAAGCTGGATGAAGCCGCCGGATGCCAGATTTGAAATCCCGTTTGCGTATCCCCGGCCACCACGGCATCCATGAACCGCTCGACAACCCGCTTTTCCGGCGTGAACCGCAGGAAATACCAAAGCGCTCCGGCAATCATCAGCGCCAGAGCAACTCCGCTCACCACGTAACGCAGCGCTTTTGATTTCGGTTCTTCCGCGCCCGAATCGAGTATGCCCACGAATGATTCTCCTATTGGCATCTTATATCCGCTTTCTAAAAAAGGCGACAGGGAGCCGGACAAGCAGAATCGAAAATCCAGTCAAGACAACGAGGTCCGAAAAAAAACCTACGCGTCGAGATTGGCGGAGGAAGCGGCAGCCGGCAGATCAATCGTATATTTCGTCCGCTGCTTTTCGCGATGCTGCGCCAGCGCCAGTTCGATCAGGCGATCGAGAAGGTTGCGGTAGTTGAGGCCGGAGGCTTCCCACAACTTCGGGTACATGCTGATCGACGTGAAGCCGGGAATCGTATTGATCTCGTTCAGCAGAATCTTGCCTGTGCGATTCTCCAGAAAAAAATCCACGCGGGCCATGCCCAGGCATTCCAGCGTGCGGAAGGCGCGGACGGCGTACTCCTGAAATTTCTTGACCTGCGCTTTATTTAATTTCGCGGGAATCAGCAGGCGGGTGCCTTCTTCCAGATATTTCGCGGCGTAGTCGTAGAATTCACGGTGCGGCACGATTTCGCCGGGGATCGACGCTTTGGGGTCTTCATTGCCCAGCACGGAAAGCTCGATTTCGCGCCCGCGAATTTCGCGCTCGACCAGAATTTTCTGCGCGAACTCCGCGGCCAGGTCCATCGCGGCGGCGAGTTCCTTCGCATCGTGCGCCTTGGTCATGCCCACCGAACTGCCCAGCGTCGCGGGCTTCACAAAAACTGGGAATTTGAACTTCTTGCGGATCGTGCTGAGAACTTTGCTGCGCGACTTCTCCCACTCCGAGCGCGTGATGGCGATGAATTCGCCCACCGGAAGTTTCGCCTGCAGGAACAGCCGCTTCTGCATGTCTTTATCCATGCCTACCGCCGAACCCAGCACACCGGAGCCCACATACGGAAGCCCCGCGAGATCGAGCAGGCCCTGCACCGTGCCGTCTTCTCCATAAGTGCCGTGCAGCACAGGAAAAACAACATCCACATGCAACGCGTCCGAATGCGAATCGCCGACGTGTACCAGCGCCGCAACATTCGGATCCGCGGAGAGCATCACCTGCTCGCCCGTGCGCAGCACTTCGGGCAGCATCTTGTGCGCCGCTGTTCCGGCGAGCCACCGGCCATCCTTCGTGATGCCGATGGGCACAGCTTCGTATTTCGCCGGATCGAGAGCACCGATGACCGACGCTGCCGAAATCAGTGAAACTTCATGCTCGCCGGAACGCCCGCCGAACAACACGCCAACTCGCAACTTCTTTTTTTCTGTGGCCATAATTTATGAGATCCAATAGCACAGACTTCAGTCTGTGCGGGGTTGGTTTAGATGTCAGAAGAAAAAACCAAAAGCGCACAGACTGCCCTTCGCGAACTCAGGCTAAAAAGTCTGTGCCACTTGAATGCAGCATATCCTTACAAAATCCTCTTCCCCAGCCCGGAAAGCACCATTTCAACGCCCAGCAGCGCCGTCTGATTGTGCAGATCGATCACCGGATTAATTTCCACGACCTCTAGCGACACCATCGATTCGCTGTCCGCGATCATCTCCATCGCCAGGTGCGCCTCGCGGTAGGTCACTCCGCCGGGTACGGGCGTACCGACTCCGGGAGCATCGGTGGGGTCTACAAAATCCATATCGAGGCTGACGGCGGCACCATCGGTATCGTCGGTGACGAAGCGCAGCGCTTCGCTCATCACGTCGCGCATGCCGCGCTCATCGATATCGCGCATGGTGAAGACGTGCACGCCGGACTCCTTGATCAGGCGGCGCTCCTTCGGATCCAGATCGCGCACGCCCACCAGCGCCACGTTGCGCGGCTCGACTTTCGGTTTGTACCCAAGCAGATCGACCAGCTCCGTCGCTCCATAGCCAATAATCGCGGAGAGCGGCATGCCGTGAATATTTCCCGACGGCGAACTTTCAGGAGTATTCATGTCGCCGTGCGCGTCCAGCCACAAATAACCGATGCGCTTGGATTGCCCGCGAAAATAATTCGCCACGCCGGAAAGCGATCCCACCGCCAGCGAGTGATCGCCGCCCAGCACCAGCGGCAGAAAACCTTCCTTGAGCGTGTTCTCGGTCATCTCGGCCAGCCCGCGGCAAGTCTCGGCAATCTCATGCAGGTATTTGGCGCGCTTTTCTCCGTAGGGTTGTTCCTCGGGCTGCTTCACGTGGATATTCCCGATGTCTTCGACGTTGTGGCCCAGCGCCTTCAGGCGATGCTGCAATCCCGCGACGCGCAGCGCAGACGGACCCATATCTACCCCGCGCCGGCTCTGGCCGAGGTCCATCGGAACGCCGATGATGCGAATCTTCTGTGGCATAGGAAATACCCCGCGCTAACCCCCGTTGCGAAAGGCAATGAGCCCTTAAGGATAGACTCTGTAGATCATCCGAGGGAAGGGAATCACTTCGCGAATGTGCTCGGTTCCGCAAATCCACGCAACGGTGCGTTCCAGGCCCAATCCAAAGCCTGCATGCGGAACGCCGCCATATTTGCGAAGGTCCAGATACCAGCCAAAGGCCTCTTCGGGCAGGTTGTTTTCGCGCAGCCGCTTGAGCAACAAATTGTAATCGGCAACGCGTTCGCCGCCGCCGATGATTTCGCCGTAGCCTTCCGGCGCAAGCATGTCGAATCCCAGCGCCAGCTCAGGACGCACCGGGTCTGGCTGCATGTAGAACGCTTTGATGGCCGCTGGATAGCGATGGACGATTACCGGACGATCGTAAGTGCTGGACAATATCGTCTCATCGTCGCCGCCGAAATCCTCGCCCCACTTTGCCGGATTGCCTCGCTGTTGCAGGAGTTCCACGGCTTCATCGTAAGTAATACGCGGAAAAGGAGTCTTCACGTTGGCAAGTTTGCTCACGTCGCGCCCAATCGTTTCCAGTTCCCGCGCGCGATTCTTCAACACCGATTGCACCACGTGGCTCACCAGGCCTTCGCCCAGCGTCATCATATCTTCCAGATGAGCGTATGCCGCCTCCGGCTCCAGCATCCAGAATTCAGTCAGGTGTCGCCGCGTTTTGGATTTTTCGGCGCGAAACGTCGGCCCAAAGGTGTACACCTTGCCCAGCGCCATCGCCGTAGCCTCGACGTAAAGCTGCCCCGATTGCGTCAGGTACGCCTTCTCATCGTCGATGTATTGCACTTCGAATAGCGTGGTCGTGCCTTCGCAAGCGGCGGGCGTAAAAATGGGCGCTTCGGTGAGGATGTAGCCCTGTGAATCCATAAATTCGTGCGCGGCGCGAACGGCATGGGCGCGAATGCGTAGAATCGCCGCTTGGCGCGGCGTTCGAATCCACAGATGCCGGTGGTCCAACAGGAAGTCAACGCCATGCTCTTTGAGTTGAATCGGGTAGGGAGTATCGTCCGGAACGCGCTGCACCACTTCGATCACGGTAATCTGAATTTCGAACCCGCCCGGCGCGCGCTTATCGGCGTGAATTTTCCCGGTGACAATCACGCTCGATTCCTGCGTCAATCCGCGCAGAGATTCGAACGCCGCAGGCTGATCCTTCAGCGAAACAACGCCTTGAATAGTTCCCGTGCCGTCGCGAAATATGGGGAACAGGAGCTTCCCGGCTTCGCGCAGATTATAAAGCCAGCCGCGCAGCGTGACTTCCTGCCCGTCATACCGCCCCACATCCTGAATCGTCACCACCGGCATGGAATTCGCTCCGCACTTAGTAGCACAGACTTCAGTCTGTGCGGGTTTGGTTTAGATGCCAGGAAAAAAAAGCATCCAGTCCGCCGCAGTGGACGATGCCACTAACCCCCCGCAAGAATCTCTTCGAACTTATCGAACACAGTCCGCACGCCGCGAAACAATTCAGCAAACGCCTGTATATCGCCAGTCCCGGCAGCCGCCGCAGGCTCCTTCAGCTCAAGCACCAACGGCAAATTCTTAGGCAGCGTAGCAAGCGTCTCAGCCCAGTCGATGTTTCCTTCGAACGGCAGCAAATGATCGTCGCGCTCGCCCTGATTATCGTGAATGTGCGTCGTCACAACGATGTCCTTGATCGTCTCCAGAGCCGCCGCGCCGCCGCTCTGGATATGCGCGTGGCCGGTATCGAAGCATAGCTTTACGTTCGTCAATCGTGTGGTATCGAGAAAATTCTTCAGGTTCGCAGGGGTGGCCATCTCCCCCGGCGTATTTTCGAGCGCGAGAGTCACACCGCGCTGTTTCGCGAATAGCGATAGAAGTTCGAGCGAACTGAACGCCGCATCCCATCGTCGCGGGTCGGGTGTATCGCGCGGTCGGGCAACATGTTGAATGCAATACTGAAAGGGCACGTAATCCACCACATCGAGGGCCCGCTTGATTTCATCCACCGCTTCCTGCCGCCTCAAGCGCTCGGGATCGGAGATCGAAAGCGGCGTGCCGCTCTCGCGCGCCGTGTTGAAATCGCGTGTGGTGGGGGAATGAATCGATTGCAGCGCGAGATTATTTCCCGCAAGCCAGGAGGCCAGTTCCCGCGCATCGTCGGACGAGCGGTAATCGAAATGGCCGCGCGAGCAAAACAGTTCAATCGCGGCAACTCCGGTCCGCGCGGCCTCACCGATCAGCGCGGCGTTCAGTTTGCGATTGACGAAAAGATACGTGGAAAGAACTCGCTGCATGAGTCAGGGACGACGGCCAAAAAATTATTCTTCTTCGCTCAAAAACTCAGCGTCGGGCGGCCCGGGAATCAATCCCGCATTTACGCCACGCGTCAGAAATTCGCGCACCGCCGCGCGTCCGCGCTCGCCATAGCCGAGCGTCCATTTGTTCACATACATTCCAATGAACTTGTCGGCCAGTTCCGGGTCCATGTCACGCGCAAACTGCATTGCGTAATTGACGGCCGCTTCGCGATGTTCCAGGCCATAGGTAACACTCTCACGAATCGCGCGCGATATTTGAGCGCCAACCACCGGGCCCAGCGCGCGGCGAACTCCGTTGCCTCCGAGCGGCAGCGGAAGGCCGGTCTGTTCCAGCCACCACTGGCCCAGATCAACAACCTTGTGCAGGCCCATCTGCGAAAACATCAACTGCCCTTCGTGGATCAGCAGGCCCGCATCGACGACGGAATTTTTCACGGCATCCAGAATCTGATCGAATGCCATGGGAACGGCTTCGATGCGCGGTTCGAACAGCTTCAGAGCCAGATATGCGGAAGTCCGCAGCCCCGGCACGCCGACGCGACATTTCGCCAGGTCCTCGCGCTTCAGGGGGTGCTGCGAAATCACAATTGGGCCGTAGCCCTCTCCAATGCTTCCGCCGCAATCCATCAGTACGTACTTATCGCGCAGGAAGGGGTACGCGGCGAAGCTAAATGCCGTCACATCATAGATTTCCTGGGATGCCGCCTGGTTCAGCGTTTCAATGTCGGCCAGCACGTGAGTGAACTTCAGGCCGGGCGTGCGCACCTTCTGCGTAGCCAGCCCGTAAAACATGAATGCGTCATCGGAGTCCGGCGAGTGCGCCAGTTTGATCTCAATTGCTTTTCCTGTGGCAGGTTTCGTCGGCATCGCGCTCTTTCAACTTTCCCCAGTCTGTGAGTTTGTCGGTCCGAATAAGCCTCTGTGGAGTCACTCCACCCTGCCGGTCGCCAGTTGATCTGGAGTCGCAGGGTATTCCCAGGATGACATCGTCAAGCAGAGAGGAGCATCGGAGGCGGACTCCGAGTCAGCGGAACCCGCTTTCAACGCCAGAAGGTTACCATAGTCCGAGTCGCCGGACAATTACACCACAACGGGTTCAGAGAGCATCGGCCAGCCGTGCAATCGCCGTCCCAAAAGAAACCTGGCTATCCAGATAGGGCCGCCAGTAAAGGTCCAACATGCCCCGAAAGCGTTCCCACGAACCGGAATAGAGGCCGAAACGCGCTGCATAGGGCTGATAATTTGACGGCAAGGTTCCCGGCGAAAACGTCATGTTTCCGTACGCCAGATCGCGACGGACCAGTTCGCCTGTGGTGTAGAACAGCAGTGCATGCCAGAGATCGCGAGGTATGGGCTTGTCACGGTCGCGAAACTCCTTAGCGATGGCTTCGTTGACTGCGCCAGCGAGCGCGTGCGAAGACTCATGGAATAGAACTTCGAATCCATAGATCCCCTTATTTCGCGCGTCGTGGCTGGAAATGGTTACGTGTACGGGGCCGAGGGTTGTGTAGGCTCCAAACGGGCCGCCGTACCACACGACGTCCACTCGAAGCCTCCCGCTAGGCCACGGTTTTTGGTACACATCGGCAAGCTGGCCGGAAAGTTCAACGCCCGTTTGTCGGACCATCGGAGCGATCTGCGCGATCCATTCGCGGTTGGCTCGATCTTGTTCGGCCCACCAATGCGCCCGATAGACCGGCGCGGCACGGTCGAGAACATCGACTAGATCAGGCTGGAGTCCGGACGCGCACGCTGCGGAACTTTTCCCCTTCAGGTCTGCGCAGCTTTCCATTTCAGACAGGCGATTGTTGATCGTCGTCATCTCACCGTTGAGAAGCAGATCGCGTTTGGCCATATCTTTCGCGTAAAACGCCACGGCGCTCTGCCAATTCTTGATTTCTTCGGAGGGAAAATCCTGCAGCGAAACCGGAGCATCGTCCAGCGGCGCAGCGCCCCTTACATTTTCAGTGGAAGACGACTTGCCATTCAACAGCCGCGCTTGCAGATACAGGAAATGGTGCAGGTTGACCCAAAATCCGCTGTGCAATTCGAATACAGGGAGAGGAGAGTCTGTTCCAGAAGATTGTTGCGGTCCCGGAGCCTCCGGGTCGCGTGCCGATGAGTTTCCGGCAAAGGATTGCGCGCATCCGGGCATTGCGAAAACGAGGATCGCCGAAATGACGGCGACGCGGCGTCTTCCATTTCTGAAGATTGGCAACATGACTCGAACTGGATGGTATCGCCAAAGAGGCTTCCTCCGCTAGGCGTGTTATCTCTGCGAAGGCATGCTTTGCGGGGAACTGATGCGCGGGTCTTCCGAAGTCGCGACCGCGCCGTTCTTGTCGTCGCCTCGAAGGACACCTGCTGAATCCAGGAAAAAGGATTTCTTCCCGGCGTCGCCATATTTAGCGGGCGTTGCCGCCAGTTCGAATTTTGCCGCCTGATTGGCTTCGTCTTCCGGCAAGCTACCCTCGGCGGGCAAAACTCGATAGCGTATTTCGTAACCGTTCTTCTTTCCCGCGGCCAGCTCCACATCCACCAGGCCTGCCGCCTCCGGCGAAATGCCTTCTTTCGGCGCGGGCCCCAGAGGCTCCAGCGAGTCCGGCAATTTACCGTACGCGTGCCGGTACGTTTCCAGCGCGGTCGCTAGAGTGCGCAGCGCAGCGATGGCGTTGTCCTCGCGCGCCTCCAGGTCCGCCTGCTCCCACTGCCGAGCCATCGAGGGAATATCCAGCAGAATCAGTCCCACAGAGAGCACTTTCCAGTTGCCGCCCTCGCGCACTAGCCCAAAAGTGATCGAATGCGATGGCTCGCCGGGCAGCGGAATTTCCATCGGAATGAACGCCAGATTTTCGCGCAAGCGCGTCTCGCCAAACCGCATCTCGGTAGAGATGCCCGGAGCTTCGCAGCGGATCACCGGATGGCCGGTCGCCCCGGTCGATAGAAGCGTGCGACCGGGATCTTCGAGCAAAACGAACCGCTTCATCATCGCCGTTTGCTGCGGCCCGGCCAGCGATCGATAGGCCGTCGCGTTATCAGCGGTAAGAAATGTGGCGAACACCGCAGAGTCCTGCCGGCACGCAGAAGAAAGCACCCCGGACAACGCCGCCTCAGGTGTCGCCGCAATTGTCTGCTGTGAGTGTGCCGGGATTGCCGAAAGTAATCCAGCCGACGCGAAGACAAAAGCCAATGCAATCCGCCATTTCGAAAACAGGGGGCGGCAGTGGTACGCAGACTTGCCGCGCACAAAAAAAGTGCTTGTCATTCCGAGCCCGCCGCGGCGGGCGAGGAATTCCTCTTTCCTTTCCCGCTTTTCGTCCCGGAAAAAAATCCCGCGTCCAATCAAGACTTCGTCCCTCTCAAAATCCCCGCCAGATTCTGCGTAAACTTCGACCGGGGCATCACGTCCACGCACCCCGCCGCCAGCGCCCGCTCGGCCAGCTCCGTCTGCACATGAGAGAGAAACGCAATCACCCGCCGCGGCTTGCCCGTCCCGTCAGGAGTGCAAAGTTGCTCCACAGCATCCAGCGCCCCCTGCCGCGCGTTCAAATCCACAATCACCAGCGCCGAGGGACTAGCCGCCGCCGCTTTCACCAACTGCTCGCCCGTCCCCGCCGTCTCCAGCGTGACCCCGGTCAGCTTCGCCGTCTCATGCAATTTTGCCTGAAAAAACAGATCGTCGATCAAGACAACTACATCGGCCATATGTGCTCGCCCCTTAAAATACTCCCCATCGGATGTACCACGCGCGTCGCCGCAAAACAAGCCGCGTCACAAATCGGGAGTGACTCAGTTTGACTTAAAGACCGTGCCCTCTCCGTCCCTAAGTACAAGGGACGGAGAGTCCTCTACAAAAGCGCCCTTCGGTCTGGAATTGGCACTTGTAGCGGCCGCCCGGTTTCAGGGCGGGCAGGTTTTAGTCCTATCGACACCAAACTGAGTCATTCCCCACAAATGCGCAGCATCCCAATTTGAAATTGAATTCGAATGTCGGGGGAGTGAATCCTGGGAACGCCAATCTCCCGATTGGCGTCTTGTGCCCCAATACAGTCGCCAATCGGGAGATTGGCGTTCCCAGGAAAGGCTCCGAATCCGCAGCCCTGGATTTGTTTCAACGCGAGTCTCTAAATTAGAACACTGCCGGGCATTCTCAGGACGCCCACCATTCCCATGCATTGAGCTTTTCGGAATTCCATAAATACGAAGATTGCGGTAAAACAAATGCACCGATGGACTCAACCGAACGCAAAGTCCTGGCAGCCTTCGACCGCCCCGGCGCATCCGCCCTATCCCTCGCGGAATTGGGAGACCCCGCCGAAGCAAGCGCCGCAGTGCGCAACGCAGTCGCGCAACTGCTGGGCCGCGGCTTGCTGCGCCCCGCGGAAGCCCCGGACACCTACGTGCGCACCGAAGACGGCCGCCTGCAACTGGCAGGCCCCCGCGACGTAACCATCTATTCCCGCCCCGGCTGCCACCTCTGCGAAGAAGCAAAAACGCAAATCGCGCCCCTGCTCGCGGAATTCAGCGCCCGCCTCACCGAAATCGATATCGACCGGGACCCCGATCTCCGCGCCCGCTACGATTACGATGTCCCCGTAATTTTTCTGGGCTCGCGCAAAGCCGCCAAGCACCGCGTCGATTTGCGGCAGTTTCGTCGGCAACTTCGCGATGCCATGGCAGATAAATTGGAATGAGGCTCCATTTACCTCATTGACGCTCGGGCAAACTTCTCCAGACACATCGCGTGTTCGTCTATTTATTTTTGTTAATTCTTAATACCGCACTGCAACAATCCGCAACAAATTTCTCGATAAAGACCTGTTGGCTCTCAGGAGTTCTTGAAAAGAAATAGACATTCTCTGAGTCGAGTTCCTGTTTATACAGCCAGTGAGATTTTTCTGCCACTCCCATCCCCAGCACCTTTTCAATTCCCTTCGGGATGTCATAGGCTTTATAGACAGCTATGGTAGGGTTCGAGAAATATACCCCTGACCAGCAATTTATGTCTCCTACCTTGAAAGAATATCCAATTCTATCCCATCGTATGGCTCGGATTTTTTCTGATGCCTTTGCTAATTGGATGGCCCCATCAAACATCGCAATGAGTGCCTTCAGTGATTCGACACCCCCTTTGAGTTCCCAATCTACTAGTTCCATCCACATCCCCCTTTCCTTCAGGAATTCTACGAATTGCCTCATAAGGAATTCCGATATGACCTCTGTGGTTGTCCTTAGTGCAGAATTCAAAGTCTCAGCAACGTGTCGCCATAGGACGCAAGCGTTCACCTGGGCGGCGTCGGATTCGCTAGGTGGGCAACGCGTGAGTAGTACGAGGCACTTGCGATCCAACGGACTATTGCCAATTATCTTTTGATATCGAACTAGCTGTGTCTCCCCAAGACCGGCCTCCACTTTTACCTCAATAAGTATAAAAAAACGTGGATGTGTGATCTGAATGTCTGGCGTCCCCTCTGAGAACGTGGTTTGCGTTTCAATCTTGAAATCGGAGGGGTGCTCTCCTTCTAGATCGAACGCGCCGCCTGTCAGCCGCCCGAGTAATAGAATGAAAGCAGGTGAGTCGTGGCGCGCTAGATGTCGCAGGACAGATACAAACGCTTCTGTTGTGAAATTCTCGTCTTGTTGCGCGTATTTGTGCAGACAAAAGAATAGATTGTCGGAGTTCTTGCTCACAATTAGCTCAGTTTATCTTTCGCCGATTATTCGTTGTGAGATTGGCGTTGTTCATCGAATATTTATAATAGCATGTGATATAAAATAAATTGGTAGTACCTTTCTTAAGTTTGAAGATAGTGCCCAGCGGCTATTCTTGAAGCGTAAAGCTGCAAAAGGTGAGGGCCTGCAAAATACGTCCTAGTGCCCCAAAACCGGTTTCACGCCAACCGTCCGGTCCGGCACATCGCCGGTGCGGCCTTTGACGCGGTCGTACACGGAGACGAGCGAAGTCGAACCCAGTGCTTCGTTGTAATAGGTGGGGACGCCGAGCGCGGTTCGCAGCTCTTCATTAAAACGCCTCATGCGGAGAAGCATGTCGGCGGTGGCAGGGAATTTCCGGCCGTCGTCGGTGAGAAGGAATTTCTGGTAGCCCGCGTCCCACAGGCGCGTGAATTGGGTGTTCATCAGGATGGTGGGCAGAATCGTCATGGTGTAGTGATTGTCGCCGGTTCGGCGGAACTCCGCGCCGCAGCCGTATTTTTCCACGCGCGTGACGCCGCCCGTGCTGTTGACCACAAAACCTTTGGCGGGCAGGGCTTCCATCAGGGCCGATTCGAACCGATCGTTGACATTCCACATGGGATTCCAGAATACGAGAGGGGGAGGACGGTGTAAAGAAAATTAGCAGTGCTGTAGTCGGTTGAGAATGAAAAAGATGAAATGAGGCCGTGGGGACGGTGGTGTAGGCGGCGGTGGTGGCGGAGGTGCTGGACGTGGCATTGGAGGCCACCTTTTTTCAATCGGATCAGGCATGGTGATTCACCAGACCGCGTAGAGCCAATACCTTATCTTGCCATTTCTCCATCAGTTTTTGATCGTTAGGAGCTTCCGTTGTGGCCAGTTCCGAGGGCTCTTCTTCCAGTTGAATAATCCTTTCCAATTGAAATTCGGCATCCTCTGCGTAGGTATGATTCCACAGACGTTCGTATTCAACCATGATACGGTTCCAAGCGGAATGTAGCTTGGCCATGGTGCTTATTTTTCTATCGAGACTGGTAGCCATCGAATAGGCACTTGCTGCAGCGGCGATGAGGGCCAGTATCAGTGGAACCCAACTTGGAGTTTTTGCAACAATGGTTGCAGCAGCCCCGGAAGAAAGGAAGAAAGATACCCCCGTAATCCACTGTTTGTATGAAGTATAGCGGGAAGCTAAGTCGCCGAAATAAAATGAGCGGGCTTCCGCAGCCAACATATTTTCCCACACCTGCTTAGTTTGCGCTTCGTTCAGCATATTTAATCCTTCTGTTTAAATTTTACCGCAATTGCGATTACGATACACCTTGATTTTCAAATTGTGCCCTTCGGCCACTCGCCTAAGTTATGTTAAATTAACCGGATACCGCTGAAGCCTTTCGGCATCCTTTGACAAGGCGGGTATGTGTTTGTGTTTTTGAGTCGTTCGAACAGAGGCGGGGAATCGCTGCGCGCATGCATACGGCTAATAAACCTATACTTGGCGGGTCGTCCGCCGTTACGGCAGCCAGGGGGAAAAAGCTCCTGGACTGCATCGGGAATACTCCCTTGCTGCGGTTGGAGCGGCTTGGCAGCAGCTACCCTAACGCTGAGTTTTACGGCAAGGCGGAATGGTTTAACCCCGGCGGCTCGGTGAAGGATCGCCCTGCTCTGGAGATGATTCGCGATGCGGAACGCACCGGACGCCTGAAGCCGGGGCAAACGATTCTTGACGCCACCAGCGGGAATACGGGAATCGCCTATGCCATGATCGCGGCGGCGTCCGGATATCGCGTGAAGCTCTGCCTGCCCTCCAGCGCGAGCGAGGAGCGCAAGAAAATTCTCGCGGCCTACGGCGCGGAAATCGTTATCACGCCGGGCGATGAAGGCTCCGATGGCGCGATTACGCGCGCGCGTGAAATTATCGCCGCCGAGCCGGGAAAATATTTCTATCCCGATCAGTATGGCAATCCGGCGAACTGGCGCGCCCATTACAATACGACGGCGCCGGAAATCTGGGAGCAGACCGGCGGGCGCGTGACTCACTTTGTGACGGGCCTGGGCACCAGCGGAACGTTCGTTGGCGTGACCCGGCGATTAAAAGAATTGAATCCGGCGATTCGCTGCATCAGTCTGCAGCCGGACGCGGCGTTTCACGGCCTGGAAGGCTGGAAGCATATGCCGACGGCGATTGTGCCGGGAATTTACGATGCAACGCTGGCCGATGCAAATCTCTCGATCGACACCGAAAACGCGTATCGAATGGTGAAGCGTGCTGCGCGGGAGGAGGGCTTGTTGCTGAGCCCGAGCGCTGCAGCTGCTCTCGATGGCTGTTTTCAGGTGGCGGCAAAACTGAAGCCTGAGGAGCACGCGGTGTTCGTAACGGTTTTCGCTGATTCGGGGACAAAGTATTTGAGCGAGCGTTTTTGGAATGAGGTTTAGCAGGTTCAATAAAAAAAAGTTGTCATTCCGAGCGGAGCGAGGAATCCCTCCTTTCTTGGCAATCGCAAAACCAAGAGAGATTCCTCGCTCCGCTCGGAATGACAAGTAGTCTTGGTTTATCTTTCTTTAATCTACAGACACATCCAAGAGAGAATTGCTTAATGCTTCTGCTGGCGAAAAATCTGGAACAGGAAATTCGCGACCACGGCGCGAAGGACTATCCGAACGAATGCTGCGGCGCGATGCTGGGAACCGATGGCGATGCCGGGCGCGAAATCCGCGCGCTTTTCCCGCTGATCAATCGCAGGGACGATTCTCCGCGAAATCGCTTCTCGATCACGCCGGAAGATTTTCGCGATGCCGAGCGCGCCGCATCCGAGCGTGGATTCGACCTGCTGGGGTGGTATCATTCTCATCCCGATCATCCGGCGCGGCCCAGTGAGTTCGATCGTGAGCATGCCTGGCCGTGGTACAGCTATGTGATCGTCAGCGTGGATGCGGGAAGTCCCAGGGATTTGACGTCGTGGCGGCTTGACGACGACCGTTCGAAATTTGAGCCGGAAGAAGTTTTGCCGGTACGCGCCGCTAAACAGGGGACATAGGACTCGCTGAAACTTCAGCCGTAGTTCGCGCATCCGATCCAACACCCTGATTAGGGTGTTTTAATAGGGGAGAAACCGCCGTATGGCCGTGAAAGTCCTGATTCCGACGCCGCTCCGCCAGTTCACCGGAAAGCAGGCGAGCATTGAATGTAATGCCACGACGGTGGGCGAAGCCCTGGGCAGCCTGACGGGCAGCTTTGCCGAATTGCGCAAGCACCTTTACACCGAAGACGGGAAAATCCGCAGCTTCGTGAACGTCTATTTGAACGACGAGGACATCCGCTTCCTCAACAAGGAAAACACGCCGACCAAGGATGGCGATACGGTGAGCATCGTGCCGTCCATCGCCGGTGGAGTGGGTGTTCGGGTTTAAGCGAGATCATAGGAGAACGTAAGTGGCAATTCCGACCGACACATTATCGCAAGAGGAAGCGAAGCTTTCGAAAGATGAAATCCAGCGCTACAGCCGTCACCTGATCATGCCTGAGGTGGGTCTTGAGGGGCAGCTCAAGCTGAAGCGCGCTCGCGTGTTGATGATTGGCACGGGTGGTCTTGGCGCGCCGCTGGGTCTCTATCTTGCAGCTGCAGGCGTAGGCCATCTGGGTCTGGTGGATTTCGATGTTGTTGACAATTCGAATTTGCAGCGCCAGGTGACGTTTACCACCGCCGATGTGGGCAAACCGAAATCGGAAGCTGCGAAGGCTCGCCTGTCCGCGCTCAATCCGATGATTGAAATTCAATCATTCGAAACGCGCCTGACCAGCGACAACGCGCTCGACTTGTTCAAGGATTACGACATTATCGTGGATGGCACGGATAATTTCCCCACGCGCTTCCTGGTGAACGATGCTTGCATACTGCTCGGGAAGCCGAATGTGTACGGCTCGATCTTCCGCTTCGAAGGGCAGGCGACGGTGTTCGGCTATCCGGGTGGACCGTGCTACCGCTGCCTGTATCCGGAGCCGCCTCCACCGGGCCTGGTGCCATCGTGCGCCGAAGGCGGCGTGCTGGGCGTGCTGCCCGGCATTATGGGCTCAATTCAGGCGATGGAAACCATTAAGCTGATCCTCGGGACCGGAGAGCCGCTGGTTGGGCGTTTGCTGCTCTTCGATGCGCTGGCCATGCGCTTCCGTGAACTTAAATTGCGCAGGAATCCGGAATGCCCGATGTGCGGAGATCATCGCACGATTACCAAGCTGATCGATTACGAAGAATTTTGCGGAATTCGCGGTGAGGAGACCCCTGCTATGACTGACGGTATTGTGGAAATTACACCGAAAGATTTGAAGGCGCGGCTGGATCACGGAGATGACTTGTTCATTCTGGATGTGCGTGAGCCGCACGAATACCAGATCTGCAACCTGAACGGGAAACTGATTCCTCTCGGCGAACTCCCGCGCCGCGCGGCCGAACTGGATAGTTCGCGCGAGATGGTCGTCCACTGCCGCAGCGGAAAGCGCTCCGCCGACGCGATCCATTTTCTTCAGAAGGCGGGATTCAAGAAGCTGCTGAACCTCAAGGGCGGCGTTCTGGCGTGGGCCGATCAAGTCGATCCCACCATGCCGAAGTATTGAGGTATTGTTGTAACCCGGGCCTTTGATCCAAAGCGAATGCAATGGATCAGACCCGGGTTTTCGGTGCGACAAGATCCAGGAAGCTACTCACGGAGGAAGAATGGCATCGACCAAGATTATCGTGCGGGATGACGGACCTTTGCGCATCGAAGGAGATTTTGAAATCACGGACATGACGGGCAAGCCATTCGGCCTCGCGGGGCGCACCGCCATCGGTCTATGCCGCTGCGGGCATTCGGCGAACAAGCCGTTTTGCGACGGTTCCCACAAGGCAGCAGGGTTTAAGGACTCGCAACATGCTCGAGAGCTCCCGCCACCAAAACCGTAGGGGCTCAAGCCATTCAATGCAATAAATTCGCCCACTCATAACCAGGCGTGTACTCCCCTAGTGTCAAACTTGATACGGATGAATCCCAGATCGGGAAGCCCGTTTCAGTCCTTGTAACGTTTCTACCCACCTTCTAGGCACACATTTCCCCCTACATGGATTCACGCCAAAATGCCTAAAATCTAACGCCTTTATTTTGTGTTGCCTGCAAGGTGCTCCATGATGGCACACGAAAGGACATGAATATGCATCCCCTGTTAACGTCGATCGCATGAAGCGATTGGAACTGCTCGAACTGGGGGGGCGGTGAGTGTGTGGATTCAAATTCGGGAATGGGCCTGGCGCCTCCGCTGGATTCTGGGGGGCGCGGCGGCTCTATCGTGCTTTTTTCTTGCCGCATGGCTGCGAGACTTTCCGTTTTCGTCCGAACCCATTCTTTATTCCTATCTCCAGATTGTCGGCAGCCTTCTCTGCTTCACCTACGCGGCGAATGCGATCGTGCGATTCCGTGGCACGCATGACCGGCGAACGCTGATCCTGGCTTTTGGATTCGTACTATCCGGAATCATTGAAACCGTTGCTACATTCAACTTTGACGACATTCTCGCATCTGGAGCCTCGATACAAACACGCGTTCCTTTGGCGTGGATGGTTAGCCGGACCCTGCTGGCTCTCGTACTGATCGCGGCACTCGTGGTGGAACGGCGCATACCCAATTCCCGTGAGCCCGGACGGGAAATCGCTGTCGCAATGGTTGTGGTGGTTGCGGTCGCGTACCTGACCAGCGCTGCGTACCTCAGCTCTCCATTCGCGCTGACGATGAATCCCAGTGCTTTGCTGCCAAGGCCTGCCGACCTATTTCCTGCGTTGTTGTTCGCCGCGGCAGGCATTGGCTTTGCCTGGAGGCAGCGCCGCTCAACTTCGTTGGTCGATCAGACATTTCTCGCGGCGATATGGATCAATGTCGCCTGCCATGTGGTTGCCAGCCAGTCCGCACGGCTGCTCGATGCGCCGTTCACTCTGGCGCAAGTTCTGAAGGTCAGCAGCTATGCGATCGTCCTGGGCGGAGCTTTGCTGGATAACGCCAGGCTTTTCGATCAAGTTCAGCGGCTGGCTGTGACCGATGCTCTTACGGGTCTTTCAAACTATCGCACGCTGATCAACGTAATGGAGTCCGAAGTTCAGCGCTCACGCCGCACTGGACGTCCTTTCGCGATTCTGCTGCTGGACCTCGACGGGTTGAAAGCGATCAACGACCGCTATGGCCATTTGGTTGGGAGTCGCGCCATCTGCCGCCTGGCGAATATTCTGCGAGTGCATTCGCGCGCGATGGATACAACCGCACGCTATGGCGGCGACGAATTTGCCGTCGTGCTGCCGGAAGCGGGCGAGGAAGCTGCCGCTCTGGTTGGACGGCGTATTTGCGAGCGTCTGGCAAAAGACGGCGAAGTCCCGCATGTCGCCGTAAGTATCGGCGCCGCAGTCTTTCCGAAGGATGGAGAAACAATTGATGCGCTGTTTAATGCCGCCGATCGTTCGCTTTATGCCATGAAAGGCCGCTCGGAAAGCATCCATTCATTGGCGCGCATCGCGGCGTGTCTCTAAGGAAACGATGACAAACATTTTTGGTGTCGAGCGTCTCGAAAAAAAATTCCGATGGCCGTTGCAGTCCATCTTTCCGGGCACGATCGCGCGCCGGGCGTGGAGACGACATTCACCGAGAACGTCAGTTCGCGTGGAGCGCGCGTATCGAGCATCCGTCGCTGGCGAAAGAACGAAACACTGGAAATCCAGTCACTGCCGGGCGACTTCCACGCGAGAGCGCGTGTGGCCCATTGCCAGCCGCAAAGCGAAGGCTTTGCCGTCGGACTTGAGTTCCTAGAACCATCTGGCCGGTGGGTTGTTAACACCCCGGTTGCTTCAGGGAAACCGCTGCAAGGATAGGAGGGACACGCGAGAAGGCAAACAACTGGCGTAATACATCTTTACCTAAAAGCGCTTGCCACTCCGCGGGAACGGGGTGCCCGGCGCTTTTGGCGTTTTGGGGGGAAGAAAACGTGACTGGCGATTGGTGATCAGTGACTTGTGGGCCACCGGCGGGCCAGGTTTTCACCCGCCACTAGTCACTGAATCGTAGAGTCGCAGCGTCGTTTCCACCATGCGGTCCGCGGAAAAACGCCCCACGATGGTTTCGCGAGCGGCCACGGCCAGCCTCTGAGCTTCAGCGGGATCCGAAAGCAGGCGCGCTGTCGTTGCCGTAAGCGCGTCGGATTCGAGATTCTGCACAAGGAGGCCATTTACACCATCTTCCACGACTTCAGGAACCCCTCCGCGCGCGATTGCAACTACGGGAAGTCCGTATGCCATGGCGGATAGCAGCGAACTGCCGAGCGGCTCTTGGTGAGAAGGAAAAACAAACAAATCCATCGCCGCGAATATACTTTCCACGTCAGGCACAAACCCCGGAAGCTTCACGAAGGCTTCCAGTCCAAATCCGCGAACCAAATCCTGCATCTTTGACTTTTCCGGACCATCTCCAGCGAGCAGCAATACGCATTTTGGAAATTGCCCGCGCAATTCTGCAAATGCGCGGATGAGCAGTTCCTGTCCTTTTTCAGGCACGAATGCTGCTACGTTTCCAATGCAGACGAATTCCTGCGGAATCGCAAACCTGTTGCGTGCTCCCTCGCGATTTTGCGGAGATAGAGTCGGGGGAATTTCCACGCCATCATAAATTACATCGATCTTGCTTGCACCGAAGAAGCTGGAGGCTACGGATTGCGCAACGAATTGCGATACGGCGACGATGCGTGAGCACGCTCGATAGCGGGCCTGTGAAACCGTGCTTGACGAGATCGGCAGTGCGATTCGCCGCGAAACAATCATCGGAACGATTTGGTTCGCGCGGGCCAGCCACGCGGAGCTGAGTGCGTGAGGTTCGTTCGCGTGAACCACATCCATTTTCCGGCTTCGCACAAGTCTGCGGATTGCGAGAGTTGCGGCGAGACGCTTGCGTCCGGCGGGAACGCTATGCACAGCAATCCCCGCATCAGTTGCGCGGCGGGCAAGCAGGGAATCGCGAAGAGTAATTAATTCGGGCGCATGACCTCGCTCCAGTAAGCCCCGCAAGAGCAAAAACGCCTGGTGCTGCCCCCCGCGATATTCGTGCCCAAGGTCGACGATAAGCGGGCGCACGCTCAGGCCTCGCCGGGATTCGGCCACGAACGGTGCGTCAACTTCTCGCCCGCGAGCAGCCGGCCTAGTTTTCGATACTTAATGTATATGTAATATGCGGAAAGCCAGGCGATCAGCCAGCCGCGCCTGCCGTCGAGCACGCCGAGTTGAAATACCAGGCGTTGAAAAAACGTCCACGGAGGGGCAAAAATCATCGTCGCGCGCCAGTTCTTGCGCCCATGTGCGAACATGTCTTCCGCGGCCATGGTGGAAAGAAAATCGAGTTTGCCTTTGTGTTCCTCGTATGAACGTACAGTGTAGTGAAGCAGGTGGCCTTGCAGATGCCCAACCGGACCATCCAGCTTCACGCCTTCGTGCAAAACGCTAACGAATTTCCCTCGGCCGCGATGATACAGGCGGACCTTATGATCGGGATACCAGCCCGAATGGCGAATCCACCCGCCCAAATAATTCGTCATCAGCGGAAAGTCGTAACCGGCCTTGTCGGGATTGTTCTGTTTCCACGCGAGGATCGATGAACGCAGCTCAGGACTTACTTCCTCATCGCAGTCGATCGAAAGAACCCAGTCGTTCGATGCCAGTGACGCCGCATAATTCTTTTGTTCGGCAAGGCCGTCCAATTTGCGCGAATAAACATGCGCGCCGGATTCCCGCGCAATTTCGAGGGTGCGATCTGTGGAACCGGAATCGACCAGTATGACTTCGTCAGCGACGCCCTTGAGCGAAGCAAGCGCGCGCGGCAAATCCAGCTCTTCGTTGTAAGCGATCAGAATCGCGCTAAGCGCAGGCATCGACCAGATAAGTTAGCATAAGTGGCATACGCTTTAGCGAGTGCGCTTTTGGTTTTTGCCGTTCGAAATCCGCTACATCTCAAGTGTGTGAAATCTTACATGAAATGTGCCGCACGCCACAGGCGTAACACCTCAGCGAGCCACATCCAACTTCGGCGTAACACTAAGCAGAACAACAGAAGTTCCCAGGCGAAATTCGGCGAGATGTCTTAGTTCAGCCACGCGAACGCGCTCATCAGCAAAGTAAGTACCGTTAGTGGATTCCAAATCGCGCAGCCGTATGACATCGTCCTTGATTTCAAGGGCGCAGTGCCAGCGAGAGATTTCCTTGTCATTGATCGTGATATCCGCGTCCGCTCGTCCGATCACCACCCGCGGCTTTTGCACGGGATAAACGAGGCCCCGCGCAGGACCGGCTATCACAGAAAGAGCAATCGCCTTTCCCGTGGGCAGCCGCAGGCCGGTTTCTTCCGCAGTGTTCCCTCGTGCGAGCCGAGGTGCGCCTGCGCTGCGTGCAAACTCCGGCAGAGGCGACAGAATCTGTGTCGCATCGGGATTTTGCGCGACTTCCACTAGCGTGGTTTTGCCGCATTTTGCGCAGCGAAATTGCACGCGGGGACGACCCGCGAGTTGCGCGTCTGGGAGAGAGTGCTGGGCACCACAACCTGAACATGCAGCCTTCATAAGACGATATAATCCAAATCTAATTTAGCATGTGTCTTATCGCTGGGAGCACGTCATCGGCCTGCGTGTGCCGGTAGGGGAACTGTCCCTTGGTACAGGTGAGACTAGCGGGTTGTAAATTACAGAATCTGCGTAGATGATATCTGAAGTTTGGCGGCACCAAGGAGCGCAGGTTGAAACTCAAGGAATTGCCATACTTTCTCGGACTCCAACCGGGACCAAAGTCGTACGGGTTTAAACTGAAGCGTTTCGACCTGCCCACGGATGGAATCGTGGAATACGCACAGTGGCTGCACCCGCACGAAACAGCAAAAGAGATCACGCAGCAATCCGTGGACAATTTACGAAAGTTCTTGTCGCCGGGTGACGTGGCCATTGACATCGGCGCGCATACAGGAGACTCAACCGTGCCGATAGCGCTCGCCGTGGGAAAGACCGGTTGCGTCATTGCGCTGGAACCCAATCGCTACGTCTTTCCAATCCTACAGAAGAATGCTGAGTTGAATCCCTCGAAGACCAATATTATTCCGCGGATGTTTGCCGTGACTGCCGAAGACATGGAAATGGAATTTCAGTATTCGGACTCCGGATATTGCAATGGCGGCCGTTTTGAAGGGATGAGTAAATGGACTCACGGCCATCCATTTAAATTGGCAGTGCAGGGGAAAAATCTGTACTCGCTTCTCAAGGAAAAGTACGCAGAACTGATCCCGAGAATTCGATATATAAAAATCGATACCGAAGGATATGAATCCGTCGTACTTCAGTCGCTTTCCGATCTGATCACCCGATGCAAGCCGTTTCTAAAAGTGGAAGTTTATCGAAAGCTGGACAATTTGCAGCGGCGCACATTGTATCGCTCCATCGCGGAACACGGCTACACGGTCCACAAAATTGCCGAGGACGGCGAATATTTCGGCCAAATTCTCGCCGAGCAGGATCTCAGCAACTGGCGGCACTTCGATATTTTTTGCGCGCCAGGTTATTCCTAATGGCGGGCTGTAAGTACAGCCCGCACCCGAATCCGGCTGGCCGAAAGTAACCCTACTGCACAAATCCGACGTTGGGCACTGGATTCGGTTCGGGAACTTCGCGAATCGGGCCGAACTGAGCTTCATAACGGCTGATGTTCTCGCCAAGGGCTCTCCAGATACGCTTGGCGTGCTCCGGGCTTACGATCACGCTCGATGCCAATTTCCCCTGCGGCACATTGGGGAATACATAGATGAAGTGCAGCGTGAATTCCTCCGCATTGTGATGAAACATCACTAAATTGCTGTATTGCCCGACCAATTCCTTCTCGTCGGCTTTGATCTGCACCTGCACTTGCTCGCCAGTTGGTTGCACCACGACTACCTCCATTTTCTTGGTGACACTAACATATTCTCACATTTCGTAGCAGCGTGAACTCGTGACCGGTTTCCGGCCCCGCCTTCCCATTGTTCCTTTCGCTTCAGATCGATGCAGCCGGATTGACTGGATCCGCGTGTTAATGCTAGTTTATGTCTTTAGTTCAACGAAGTTAACTTATGTCCGCTCCAGTCACCCCGCTAACACCATCAAGTTCGATCCCACCTTCCACTGGGGATGATCGGTTGAATACCGCAGCTCCGGAAAGTGCACTGAAGAAAGTACGCTCCCCTTCGCTTCCCGAATCGCATCGCAGCATTCCCGTTTTGGCCGGCGCATCATTCTTTCGAAAAATGCTCGCGTTCGCTGGTCCAGGGTACCTCGTAGCGGTCGGCTATATGGATCCGGGCAATTGGGCCACCGACCTGGGCGGCGGATCGCGTTTTGGATACACGCTGTTAAGTGCAGTGCTTATTTCGAGTCTGATGGCGATTTTTCTCCAGGCGCTCTCCGCGAAGCTGGGTATCGCCACAGGCCGCGACCTGGCTCAGGCGTGTCGCGAGCATTATTCAGAGCGTGCAAGCATGGTCCTCTGGGTTCTTTGCGAGGTCGCCATCGCTGCTTGCGACCTTGCGGAAGTACTCGGCTCGGCGATTGCGCTGAAACTGCTGTTTGGATTGCCGCTGCTCGCGGGTGTGCTGCTGACGGGACTGGACGTCCTCCTTGTGCTGGCGCTGCAAGGGCGCGGATTCCGCGTGTTGGAAACGCTGGTGATTACCCTGATCATGACCATCGCCGCGTGCTTCGCGTACGAAATCTTTTTCGCGCGGCCGCTGTGGCTGGAGGCAGCGCGCGGATTCATTCCCGTAGCGGACATGCTGCGGAACCGTGAAATGCTCTATCTCGCCATTGGCATACTTGGCGCCACGGTGATGCCGCACAATTTGTATCTGCACTCCAGCCTGGTGCAGACTCGCGCATTCACCGAAAATGCCCAGGGCAAGCGCGAAGCCATCCGTTTCGCCACACTCGATTCCACGCTCGCTCTCGGTTTTTCTTTATTCATCAACGCCGCCATCCTGGTGCTGGGCGCGGCGGCATTCCATCAGCGAGGCATGACGACCGTCGCCGACATCAGCCAGGCGTATCAATTGCTCACTCCGGTATTGGGAGCCAGCCTGGCGAGCACACTGTTTGCCGCCGCTCTGCTCTGTTCCGGCCAGAACTCGACATTAACCGGCACGCTGGCCGGCCAGATCGTCATGGAGGGATTTCTCGACCTGCACATCAAGCCCTGGCTGCGGCGGCTGATCACGCGGTCTCTTGCCATCATTCCGGCCGCGCTCGTGATAGGCATCATGGGTGAGGGCCATGTCACCGCGCTCCTCATTCTGAGCCAGGTCATTTTGAGCTTCCAGTTGCCCTTTGCCGTCGTGCCGCTGATTCAATTCACCGGCGACCGCAGCAAGATGGGCGAGTTCACCAACAGCCGCCTGACCGCTGTCTGCGGCTGGGCGATGGCGGTTGCAATCGTCGTCCTAAACGCTGCTCTGCTGTGGCTCACCTTCGGCGGAAAGTTATAGTACTGCTGGACTATGGCCTCCGCGCCTTGGACTCTGTAAGCTATTTACTCTGATTACGCTAGTAGGCACGTGGAATGGTTTCTGGCATTCGATAATAGGCGCGACATCCTGGCTGTCCGCACGAGCATCTGACTTATCAGAAAGGTTAGAACCCCGGTTTTACAGATGAAAATTGACCGCTCTTATGGCAAAATTTGAAGCCTCGCAAAATATCCAAAAGGAGCAAGCGGAATGATTCAACGAAGTAAAGAAAATACCCTGCTGTTGGCCGGAGCTTTGGCGGTCAGTCTGGTTTTGGGCTCGTCTATCTTTGTCGCGCGCGTCGGTGCGGCCGATGACGACAAGCCCTGGGTTGCGCCTGAAGCCGCGCGGGCAGTTAAGAACCCGGTCCCGGTCAATGCTCAGACTCTTGCTGCCGGAGAGGACCTTTTCCATGAGAACTGCTCGCCCTGCCACGGCGATAAAGGCAAGGGAGACGGCGAAACCGGCAAGATCATCAAGAAGAAGCCAGCCAACTTTACCGACCCGAAATTGATGGCCCTGGAAACCGACGGCTCGCTTTTCTGGAAGATGGGCGAAGGCCGCGGTCCGATGCCGTCCTGGAAGGATGAGCTGTCCGACAAGGAACGATGGACGCTGGTCAATTACATCCGGAAACTTGGCAAGGATGCGGCAGAAGGGAAGTAAGGTCTTAAAGATTTAGCAGAAAATCCAAGGGCGCGGCGCTCCTCGAAATGTTCGAAAAGCGGCCGCGCCCTTTTTATATCCTTCGTTCTAAATTCCCTGCGTCCCGCAGCCTTACTTTACGCTAGCCAGGGCTTCGCCGACTTCCTTCATATCCGGCATCACTGGGATATCGTAGTTCTTGAACCAGGCGATCTTTCCGGCCTTGTCGATGATTGCGATGGCCCTTCCGGTAATTCCTTTTTCCGGCAGGTACACGCCGAACTTGTCCGCCACCGCGCCTTTCGGATGGAAATCAGCCAGCAACGGATAGGTGATTCCCATTTTTTCGGCAAAGGCTTTGTGTGCCCAGGCGCTGTCCACGCTGAGGCCGAGAATTTGCGCATCGAGCTTTTCGTATTGCTTCAGATCGTTGACAAAGCAGGCATGCTCATTCGTGCAGACCGGGCTGAAATCGAGCGGGTAGAAAATCAGAACTACGTTCCGCTTCCCGGCAAAATCGCTAAGCTTGACTTCCTTCTGGGTTTGGTCCTTCAGCGTGAATTCCGGTGCAGGTTGTCCTACGGCAATTGGCATCAAGCCTCCTGAGATTTTAATAATTGCAGCCACTAATGATAGCGCAAGGACAACAGCGGGTGAAATCGGATTTCGTCGAGCGCCACGGCGCAATCTGGTACTATCGGCGCTTTATGGCGCGTCTCGCACTGGACCAGGCATATCCGGGAATTTCGTTTCGGCGGAAATCGCTTCGGCTGTGGGCGCGAATGATGCGCTGGCCCGCCGAATGCACCCACCTGGAAAATGGACATCACTGGATGGCGACCTTCATCCCCGATACGCTCTATTTGCGGGGCAAGGCCGTGTTGCGCCGCAGCCCGTCGCGCCCGGAAGTTTCCCTGTGCCTGGATTGCCTCGCAGGTCTCCTCGAACCGGAGCTTGCCGCCTATGCTGGCCGTGTGGTCGCATTTGAGCCTGACGGCGAGATCTTTACGCAGTATTTCTTTGTCGGCCTTGAAGATTTCGCGGGGGCGGGATTGCGATCGGAGGTAGCAGCGGCAATCGAGAAACGCCTGGAACATCTAAGCGGCCCGTGTAGCGATTGTGGCAAACTGGCCACCTGGCTCTGGATTTCCCGCCGCGAAGTCTCCAGCCTCGACCAGACCGAACGCATCGAAGAATCCCCCGGCGCGCTGTACTGCTCGAAGCACGGGGCCAAAAAATTGTGCGATGCACTCGGCAAAATAGACCAAGCAAATCTGTTTTACGTCAACGCGCCGTATGGAGATTCGGGGGCGTACCTGTGGATTTGATTGGCAGCGATCGAGGTCTTGGATGGAATTCGGTCGTAATTGAAGCCTTCGCAAGCTCCGTGATAGCTTGCTCGAAATTGATGAATTCCACACCTGCAACGCGAATTCGTGCATTCCTGCGCATCACTTTCGCGTCCGTACTTGTGGCTATATTTGCGATCTATGGGACTGTGCCCACGCACGCACGCATCACGAAAATCCAAATCATCGCAAGGGAATCACCCACGTTTGGCGGTTATGCTTGGCCGGGAGTCGGGCAATACGAAAAGATTGTCGGAAAAGCATTTGGCGAGCTGGATCCAAATGACCCGAAAAATGGGGTCATAGTCGACTTGCAACTTGCGCCGAGAAACGTCGCGGGCAAAGTTGAATATTCCTTCGACTTTTATATTTTGAAGCCGATAGATCTTTCCAATGGCAATCACAAGATGGTGTACGAGCCACCAAATCGCGGCCGGAAAACGATCGGTGCTCTCAATCGCGGCGTCGGCGGTGACGATCCCGGTTCCGTCAAGGATGCGTCGCTCCTCGCGAACTCTTTCCTGATGCCGCAGGGCTATTCGATCGTCTTCAGCGGCTGGGACGCCTCGGCGGGAACCCGTTCTCGCGGTTTCAACACAACGATTACGCTGCCGGTCGCGAAAAATCCCGATGGCTCGTCAATCACCGGGCCGTCCTACGAATACATTGTCGTAAACGGCGGAACTTCCTACGAGCTCGCCTATCCCGCTGCGACACTCGACAAATCGAAAGCAACACTGACGCATCGGGTTCACTTGAACGATAAGCCCGAGACCGTCTCCGGCTGGCAATACAACGCCGATGGCACCGCAATCGAACTGCAACCTGCAGGAACGCAGTTCGTCGCCAACGACATCTACGAATTCAGTTACACCGCGAAAGATCCTACGGTCAATGGTGTGGGCTTCGCGGCTGTCCGCGACTGGAACGCGTGGCTTCGCTTCGAAACCAAAGACGATTCAGGCAACGCAAATCCATTCGCCGGAGATATCAAGCGAATCTACACAGAAGTCTCTTCGCAGCCGGGGCGCTTCCTGAACGATTTCCGCTATTTCGGATTCAATCAGGCGGAAAATGGCAAGCAAGTCTTCGACGGCATGATGCAGTGGATCGCCGCCGGCGACGGCCTCAACATCAATTACCGCTTCTCCCAGCCGGGACGAACCGAACGCAACCGCCAGGATCATTTATATTTCGAAGGCCGGTTTCCCTTCGCGAATGTGACGACGACGGACCCAATCACCGGCAGGACAGACAGCCGTTACGCAAGGTGCGAGCAAACCCACACGTGTCCATATGCCGTGGAAATTTTTTCGGCCAGCGAGTATTGGGTGAAGGCTGCGTCGCTGATGACTACCGATCCCACAGGCACGAACGATTTGCCGGATTCGCCGGACACGCGGATTTATTTCATGTCCAGCATGCAACACGGAACGGGAAATCCCACAGCGAAGGGGGCCTGCCAGCAATTCCAGAATCCGCTCGATTCGCAATCCGTGCAAAGGGCGCTTTTCACGGCGATGGATAAATGGGTCACTAACGGAACTCTCCCCCCACCCAGTCAGCTTCCCAAACTTTCGGACAAGACCTTAGTGAAGCCCGATCAATCCTCAACTGGATTTCCCCATATCCCGGGCGTCACGTACACAGGTTTCAAAACCACACGATATCTGCTGAACTACGGGCCGAACTTTTACGCGACGGGAATTCCGACGATTAATCCCCCAACATTCGAACCGCCCTACCAAGACAATCCCGCAAATGGCCCGATTTATCCGAGCTTCGTGCCGAAGACGGATGCGGATGGAAATGACATTGCCGGGATTCGTCTCCCGGAAGTTCAAGTCCCGCTCGCAACCTACACAGGCTGGGCCATTCGCGCCGCGCCGCAGAACGACGACGGTTGCGAAGGCCTCGGCCAATATATTCCATTCCCGAAAACAAAGGCGGAACGAATCGCCAGCGGCGATCCGCGTTTATCCATAGAAGAGCGCTATGGAAATATCGAGACTTACTCTTCGAAGCTGCGCGGCGTGGTCGATAAACTAGTGAAGGCCGGTTTCCTGCTGCCGTTCGATGCGGAGCAGGCGGTCAGCAAGAATCTGAGCTACGTGCAAAGCAACAATCTTCTGCCGGAGAAATTCAAGTAGCACAGGTTTCAACCTGTGCGGTTTTGGTTTTCGTTGCAGCAACCAACCCAACCCCGCACAGACTGAAGTCTGTGCCACTAATGCCGTGTCCCATTACCAAGAATCTTTTCAAAAATCTGCGGAATTTCAAAAATCGCGCGATTCTGCATGCCGGCAGCCCGTTCCCGCAAGCGAACCAGCTCGCCAGGTTTCAAAAGGTCCGCCACAGCCGAAGCAACCTGCCGGTGATGCTTCACCACAATTCCAACTTCTTTCTCCCGAACCCACTGGGCGTTATAGCGTTCCTGCGGCAACGTCCACGCGTTGCAATCGATGATAACCGGCAGCCGTTTGGAGAGCGCTTCGCTGATACTTCCCGGCCCCGGCTTCCCGATGAAAAAATCAGATAGCGCCATGAAATAGGGAATTTTCGTCGTGAACCCCTCTACATGGATGGGAATTCTGGTTTTCATTTCGCGCAGAGCCTGCGTCAATTTTTCATTTTTTCCGCAAATCAAGATCAGCTGCACTGCGAGGGAAGACTCGTCGATCTGCTTCAGGATTTTCAGCATCTTCGAAGTGCCGTATCCTCCGAACAACACGATGCCCGTGGGAAGATTCGGATCGAGGCCAAGTTTTTTTCGCCCTTCCACGCGGTCCTGTGGTTCAGATTCATAAAAGCGCGGATGAAGAATCATTCCAGACGTGCGGAAGACAGAACCATTCGAATGGCCGAACTGCTGAGCCTGTTCGACGGCCCGCTCGGTGCCGCAGACCACGTATTGCTCCTGGCGTTCAATCCAGAAATGTTTCGGATAATCCGCCAAATCGGTCAGCACCGTAACGAACGGCCTACCGGGAAACGCCTTCTCAAAACTTTCCTTCATCGCGCGATTGAAATGTGGAACCAGCGACACCACCATGTCCGGCGATGTCTCACGCCAGAATTGTTCGAGCACTTTCACCGAAGGCCCGTGGTACGTTCGAATCACCAATTGCAGCACGCGCATCAACTGCGGGCTCCCAAGCGTCCACCCGTTTCGCAGCATCCTGTTGTACATATCCTGAATTCGAATGCCGGTTAACTTCCTGAGGACATCGAGCGGGTCAAGTACTTCTTGAAGGTTTACCAGCGTGACTTCCAGCGGCAGGCCCTGGCGCTCGATCTGGACCTGTAAAGCAGTGGCTGCATTACGGTGCCCCCCACCGGCGTCAAAGAAGATAAGGGAGATGCGACGCTTGCGAGCCTGCTGACCTGGCATGTCATCTGCCATCTATGTTACGCCTCCATTTACGATAAGTTATTTGTGCTCTATCAGTAACAGACAATTCTTACGATCTGTTCAATGTCCTGTAACAAGTTATTAAACAAAACTTGTCAGACTTTACTCATGAAATGCGACCTTCACGTTCACTCAGCTCACTCTGGAACCGTGCCCGTTGCTGTTCTGCGCCATTTCTTCCTAGAGAGTTACAGCGATCCAGCAGACGTTTACGACACGCTCCGTCAGCGGGGCATGGACCTGATGACATTGACCGACCACGACTCAATCAGCGGCGCGGAAGAGTTGCGGCGCCATCCAGACTTCTTCGTCAGCGAAGAAGCCACCTGCACAATGCCCAGCGGGACGCAAGTCCACATTGGCATCTACGACCTGACCGAGCGGCAGCATGCCGAGATCAATCGGCGCCGCAATGATCTGATCCGTCTGCTCTGTTACCTCTCCGAGCAGCGGCTGTTCTTCACGGTCAACCACGTCTTTTCCTCCGTCACCGGACGGCGCAATGAAGAAGATTTCAAATGGTTTGCGGATTATTTCCCGGGCGTCGAGGGCCGTAACGGGCAGATGCTTCCCGCGGCCAACCGGCACGCGTCGGTGTTTGCGCGGCGCAAACGCAAGATTCAGATTGCCGGTAGCGATGCGCACGCGCTGTCTTCAGTAGGCACCACGTTCACTGAAGTTCCCGGAGCGCGGAATAAGGACGAGTTCTTCGCCGGACTCTGGGCCGGTCAAGGCCAGCTTGGCGGTGAATCCGGCAGATATTGGAAACTGACCCGCGACATCTTCCTGCTGTGCTTCGAGATGATGCGTGAGGACCGCTGGACCATCCTGCTGACTCCCCTGCTGACGCTGGTCCCGGCTGGAGTCGCGGTCAACTATCTGGTGGATGTCGATTTCGTGCGGCGCTGGGGACGGCGGATCAACCCCGTTTCCGTCGGCGCACCAAGGCCCGTGCCCCAAGTCGTAAAGCAACCGGCGTAGCTGTTTTGAGGAGGTCGTTGCGATGACTCCCACAAGAATGGTTTGGCAATACATCGAGAACCGAGATCATCGCGTAATGCGGAGTGTCCACCGCTGGCGCGCGCCGCGCTGGCTTCGCGTCTGGATGGTTTTATCATCCCGCCTGGGAGACGGCTGGATCTGGTATTCGATCGGAATTGTGCTGCTGCTGTTCGGCGGCGAATACCGGTTTGCCGCTTTCGGCGCAGCCGTCACGGCGGAAGCGGTCACAGTCGGATTGTTCCGCGCGATCAAAAATGCCAGCAAGCGGAAGCGTCCCTGCCAGCTTGAAGCACACTGCTGGGCCAACGTTCTTCCTCCGGACCAGTTTTCATTTCCCTCCGGCCACGCCATGAGCGCATTCGCCATTGCCGTGCCTCTGTGCATCTTCTATCCCCAAATGCAGGCTGCCTTGATAGCGCTATCGCTAAGCATTGCCGTTTCGCGGGTAATCCTCGGCATGCATTTCGTAAGCGACGTGGTTGTGGGTTCTCTGCTGGGAGTAGGAGTAGGGTACGGGGCGTATCTGCTTTTCAGGTAGAACAGACTTTTTATCCTGAGTTCGCGAAGGGCAGTCTGTCCGGTTTTGGTTTAGTGTCGGGAAGAACGAGAGTCCAATCGAAAGCAAAGGCGGACAGACTGAAGTCTGTCCTACTACAATCCATCACACAAATGCTTGGCGACATGAAAACAAAAGCACTTATGGTCATAGATTTGGTTTTCCAGGTCGCAATCAAAATCAACATTTTGAGGCGCTGAAAGCGCCGCCGGAAACCAGCCCGGGGCAACGCCCCGGGTTTCGGAATGAATCGATTAGGGTGCGCCCTGAAAGGGCGCAGGGAGTCCTTTCGCCCTTTCAGGGCGGTCGAATTCATCGGAGAACTAAACCCGGGACGGTGCCCCGGGCTGGTATTCCCCGCGCCGTTGGCGCGACAGAGGGGCTGAGTTTTTATGCTGGAGAAAGAGGTACAAAGTGGTTTATAAGACAGCCTGTTCTACGCAACCCGCTCAAAAATCCCCGCCGCGCCCATTCCTCCGCCGATGCACATCGTAACCATCCCATAGCGCGCATTGCGGCGCTCCATTTCGCGCAGAATCGTTGCAGTGAGCTTTGCCCCAGTGCATCCAAGAGGATGCCCGAGGGCGATGGCCCCGCCATTCGGATTCACTCGCGCCGGGTCGATCCCAAGTTCCTTAATCACCGCGAGAGATTGCACGGCAAACGCTTCGTTGAGTTCAATCACGTCCATCTGATCGAGTCTTAAACCTGCCAGCTTCAACGCCTTCGGAATCGCGAACGCCGGGCCGATGCCCATCAGTTCGGGAGGCACGCCTGCTGTTGCAAACGCGACAAAGCGCGCCATGGGCTTGACGCCCAGCATGCGTGCGCGGTCGGCACTCATGACAATCGCGGCGGCAGCGCCATCGCTCATCTGCGAACTATTTCCAGCGGTGGTCGTGCCGCGAACGTGGAACGCCGGCTTGAGCTTCGCCAGTGCTTCGAGCGACGTATCGGCGCGCGGCCCGTCGTCTATCGAAAATTTGGTGGTCGTCGTTTTTGCTTTGGCGACGTTGCCGCCTGCGGCATTCGCAACCACGGTCGTTTTCACTTCCACAGGCACGATTTCATCTTGGAATTTTCCGGCAGCAATCGCGGCAATCGCCTTTTGGTGGCTCGCGAACGAAAATTCATCCGCCTGCTCACGCGTGATGCCATATTTGCGCGCCACATTTTCCGCCGTCAGGCCCATGTTGAGGTAGGCATCCGGATTGTGGTCCATCAGCCAGGGATTCGGAGAAACCTTGTTCCCGCCCATCGGAACCATCGTCATCGATTCCGTGCCGCCCGCCAGGATCACGTCGCCAAATCCGGCAATAATCCGCTCGGCAGCCATGGCAATCGACTGCAAACCCGAAGAGCAGAACCGATTGATCGTAATCGCCGAAATTTCAACGGGCAGACCCGCCCGCAGCGCGGCGTTGCGCGCCACGTTCATCCCCTGCTCGCCCTCAGGCATGGCGCAGCCGATGATAATGTCTTCGATTTGCTTGGGATCGAGCCCCGGCACGCGCCGAATCGCTTCTTGAATCACGATGGCGGCAAGATCATCGGGCCGCGTTGTTCGCAGGCCGCCCTTGAAGGCTTTCCCGACTGGGGTTCGAACTGAACTAACGATTACGGCTTCTTTCATAATGTGACTCACTTGCCCTGAGCCCGTTCTATCAGGCGAAGGATGATTCGTGATTTGTGATTCGTGTTCCCATGACTGACATTGGATGCCCGTTCGGAGCAAAAAGCAACAGGAACGCCTGGGAACGCCAATCTCCCGATTGGCTTCTCTTAAAGCCCGCCAATCGGGAGATTGGCGTTCCCGGGTAGCTACAACCGAAGAACCTGTGCTACTGCTCCCTGTCCGGCGCGTGCATGTTATCCTTTCAAACTTAAACAGATGCGACGCCGACGCACGTTAATCTCCTCCCCACTCGAATGGCAGATGACCTCGCTGCCTGTAGCTCATCCCGCGATCCCGGTCATCGCCGAACGTGGCGGCACGCAGCTTCGCACGCCAAAACCGGTGGCCGTGGTCGATACGCGCGAGCAAAATCCGTTTTCCTTCGCGCGGTTTCAGGGCTGGTTCACAGGCGTCGAGAAAAAGCCCCTCGCTCTGGGCGATTACACCGTCAGCGGACTCGAAAACGTCTGCGTCGTCGAGCGCAAAGACCTGAGCGATCTCGCGCGCTCGTTCACCGTCGAGCGCCCCGTATTCATCGACCGCCTGCGCCGCATGAGCGCGTATCCAGACCGCCTACTGGTCATCGTCGCCGCGCTAAGCCAGGTGAAATCCCGATACGAACACAGCCCCGCGAACCCGAACCGGATCACGCAATCCCTGATCGCCACGCTGGCCGGGCTCCGCGTGCCGTTCCTGTGCGTCGAAACGCACGAACTCGGCGAGGAAATCGTCGCGTCGTATTTGTATCAGGTCCACCTGTACCATTGGCTGGAAGCGAATGGACATAGCCGCCGCCTGGCCGATGATGATTTGTGAGTTCGCATCGCAAGTTGTAACCTAGTCTGGCCTTGGACGGATCGACCGAATACTTGACCCAGTCGGAGCGTCGGCGGTAGGCTGAGGGCCTCCCCAAGAGAGCTTCATGCGATTCATCTCGAACCTATTCCGTCGCCACAACCACCGCGATCCCAAACGTGATGACTGGCTAAAGATCTCAACTGCGATTACGGCTGGTTTCGAATCCGATGCAAATCTTTTCTTCCAAGCAGTAGTACGCACTATCGACACATGTCCTCTAGGGGAGTGGCCAGGAGGCAAGGTTCTTCGCCCCGTCCACCGGATAATCGGGGGAAAGGCTGAAATAGCCATAAAGGCCTACGAACTGAGTGCCCTCTCTGGGTTGCTGGACGCGATGAAATACATTCAACGCCCACAAGGACACGATTTTTGCGATTTGGTGTTCGGTCAAGTTTGCGGTTCGGCTCTGAGTGACATCCTCGGGCGCATCCGCATTGAAGATGGTTTGACCAAAGATGCGCGTGCTGCGAGATTCTCAGGAGACATTACACGGTTTATCCTTAATATGGAGATGGACAATCTAGGTTGCATCTTGATAGCAACGGTGATTGTTCCCGCGCTGGAACCTATGTTCCAGTGCCACATTGGGATGACCGTCGCACAGGCTTTTGGCGACGACCTTAATTTCCAGTCGTTTAAGAAACAAGCAAGCGATATGCACGCACACCTTCGATATGGTCAAAACGCAGGCTAAGGCAATAGGCTGATACGACAGGGAAACCCTGGGCCGGGTGCTCGTTTAGGAAGAAGGTAAGCGTACTCCTGGCTCGTCGTATGGGTCTTGCATGCATGGATTTCCCGGTCTTCATCGTCAATGTCTAAGTGGTCCGCCACTTCGGAGCACGCAGCAAAATCACAGTAACAAATTTGATCCGATGGGTGACTAAGCTGAAAGTGTTGCATGATTCCCGAACTCCCTTCCTTTAACTCTAAAACGGACACATTATACTAATGGAATTGATTTTAATGTTCGCCAAAGGACAGAAGTGTACGAGGCGGGGCGCAGGTCATGTCGCCATGAAAAATCAACTGTATCCGATGGCCCCTAATTAAGGCAGTGCGGTTTCAAAGTTAACGCATATGAAATGGGGCGTCGAGTTGCAAACCATTTCGAGTTCAGATGGGCCGCCAATCAATTCCTCAATGGCTTCCCCGTCTTCAGCGTATGCGCAATCCGCTCCTGCGTCTTACGCTCCCCGCACAGCGAGACGAACGCTTCACGCTCGAGATCAAGCACATACTGCTCGCTCACCAATTGCGCCGAAGTGAGCGCGCCGCCGGCCAGCACGTGCCCGAGCTTGCGCGCGACCAGCGCGTCGTACTCGGAAATATATTCCCCGCGCAGCATCATGTGGACGGCTAGCTTTGCCGCTGCGCTAAACTCTTCGCCGAGCACACGGATCGACGGCTCGGTGGGCGCGGGAGCGGTCTGGCGCCATTCGCTGCGAACCAGGCCCAGAGCGGTTTGTTTGGCGTCGGCGACCAGGCGGTCGAGGTTCATCGCCACGAGATCGGCGCGGCGGAGGTAGCCCAGTTCGCGGGCTTCTTCGCCGCTGGTGGAGACTTTTGCCATGGCGATGTTTTCGAACACCGGCTTCAGCGCGTGGAACAGGTCGAGATTTTCCTCACCCTCGGCGCGTTCGTTCGCGCGGATCATCATTTCCTTAGTGCCGCCTCCGCCGGGGATCAGGCCCACTCCGGTTTCGACCAGGCCCATGTAAGTTTCCGCTGCGGCGTGGATGCGCGTGCCGTGCAGGGCGATTTCGCAGCCGCCGCCCAGCGCCAGGCCCTGCGGCGCAACGACCACCGGTTTTGAGGCGTGCTTGATGCCGAGGGTGACGTTCTGGAATTGCCGCACCATCAGGTGCAGGTCGTCCCACTCCTGCTCCTGCGCGGTCATCAGGATGAGCATCAGGTTCGCGCCGGCGGAAAAGTTTAAAGCCTGATTGGCGATCACCATGGCGTCGAAATCTGTTCGTAATCGCCCTAAGCCTTTATTGATCATGGCGATCAGGTCGCCGCCGATGGCGTTCATCTTGGCGTGGAATTCGCAGCAGACTACGCCGTCGCCTAGGTCGATCAGGCTGGCCCCGGAATTTTTCTCGATTTCCTTCGAACGGTCTTTCAAAGATTTTAGAATTACAATGCCTTCGGACTGGGGCACCGACTTGAATTCCTTGCCACCGATATCGAAATAAGACGTCGCGCCCTGTCCAGTCTCATAGAACGATTTCTTCCCGGATGCCAGAAGTGACGTCACCACCGGCGGCAACGCTTTGCCTTCTTTTTCGAACTGCCTGGCCATCGGCTCGACGCCGATGGCGTCCCACGTTTCGAATGGGCCCATTTCCCAGCCAAAGCCCCAGCGCATGGCGCGGTCCACGTCCACGAGGGAATCCGAAATTTCCGGGACGCGCCGCGCGGCGTACAGGCACATTTCGGAGATCAGTCCCCATAGGAATTTCTGTGCCTTGTCGCTATCTTTTCCTTCGAGGGCTGGACCGACGAGCATGCGCAACCGGTCGCGAGTGTTTTCAATCGCTTTGCCGGCATCGACGGAAGCGAAGCGTGCCCTCAGCCGCGGGCGGTACTCCATTTTCGCGGGATCGAGCGTGAGAATTTCGGATTCCCCGCCGGATTTTTTCACGCGCTTGTAAAAACCGCTGCCCGTTTTGTCGCCAACCCATTTCCGGAGTGCCAGTTCCTCGATGATGGGCGGCACGCGGTAGAGTTCGCGCGACTCATCGTTCGGGATATTATCGTAAATGTTTCGAATGACGTGCTGGAGGACGTCGATGCCGACGATATCGGCGAGCCGAAATGTCGCCGACTTCGGCCAGCCCAGCGCGGGGCCCGTGCACGCATCCACCTCTTCGAACGTCATGCCCAGCTCGCCCATCAGGCGTATTGCGCTCAGCATCGTGTACGTGCCGATGCGATTGGCGATGAAATTTGGGGTATCCTTGGCGATCACGACGCCCTTGCCGAGCTTGCGGTCGCAAAATTCGGTGAGCGCAGCGATCACTTCGGGGCTGGTCGCGGTTCCAGGAATGATTTCGACCAGCTTCAGGTAGCGCGGTGGATTGAAGAAGTGCGTGCCGGCCCACTGCTGCTGCCATTCCTCGGGCATGCCCTCGGCAATGCTGTGCACGGGCAGACCGGAGGTGTTCGTGGTGACGATTGTTCCGGGCTTTCGAACTTGCGCGACGCGCGTGAGCAACGCGCGCTTGATCTCCAGATTTTCTGCGACGACTTCGATGATCCAATCCGCCTCGGCGCAGAGCTTTAGATTGTCGTCAAAGTTTCCCGTGACGACGCGATTTTCCAGGCCGCGCGTAAAAAACGCCGCAGGCTTGGATCTTGCGGCGGCAGCCAACCCCGCGCGAACAATTCGGTTTCGCACCTCGGGACTTTCAACCGTTAGCCCGCGCTTTTGCTCATCGGCGTTCGGCGCGGACGGCACAATGTCAAGCAGCGCGCACCAGACACCGGCGTTGGCGACGTGCGCGGCGATCCGCGCACCCATGGTGCCTGCGCCTAAAATCACAACTTTTTCGATGGATTTTTTCATAATGGCCAGCGCCGAAATCCGCTCCCGATCTAGGCTCACCCGTTTGGAGAGAAGCGACTGGGCGCTCATGCAGGTTACAGAACCGACAATCGTGGGTCAACCGGAAACCCCAAGCATCCCCGTTTGCGTTAACGTATTCTAATACGCCCGATGAGCCCTCGAAAGAAAAAGAAAGTCGTCAAGTGGCTGAAGACAGCGGTCGAGCGCGTGCGTGAATTTGCTTATGAGGAGCCCGGCGGCAATCAGCCAGCTGTAAGGCCCCGGATCGGCGTGGCGCTCGGGGGCGGATTTGCCCGCGGAATCGCCCACCTGGGCGTGTTAAGAGTGTTGGAGCGTGAAAAGATTCCCGTCGATTTCCTGGGCGGCACCAGCGCCGGGGCAATGCTGGCCATCGCCTACGCCAGTGGCCACCCCATCCCCCAAATTGTGGCGCAGGCCAAAGCCACACGCTTCAAGGACTTCGGCAACTGGAAACTTTCCTGGATGGGCCTGGCCTCCAACCAGAAGCTTGAACATTATCCGCGCAAATTTCTTGGCGTGAGTAATTTTGAGGATTTAAAGCTGCCGCTCGCTATTGCCGCCACCGATCTGGGCACCGGAGAGCCTGTCTTTTTCACGCGAGGGCCGCTCGGTCCCGCGCTTCGAGCGTCCTGCGCGTATCCGGGGATGTTTGTTCCGGTCGAATTCGAAGGGCGCACGCTGGTGGACGGCTTTCTGGCCGCTCCGGTTCCGGTGGACGCTGTTCGAAACATGGGCGCGGATATCGTTATCGCCGTGTTTCTGGAAGCCGCCAACAATCGCAAGCCTGAAAGCATTGTGGACGTCATCGGTCTTTCCTTCGCCATTTTGCAGAGGCATGCGGACATGGAATGGCGACGCGCTGCCGATGTGATTGTTGAGCCCAAGGTGAAGGATTTCCTGTGGGACGATTTTGAAAAGACTTCGGAGCTGATTGCCGCAGGAGAAAATGCGGCGCGTGCCGCATTGCCGAAAATCCGCGCGGCGCTGGAACCGAAGCTTGCTCCAGAGCCACAGGTACCGCCTTTCCCGGGCGACCGGCGCAAGCGCGTAAAGTAATTCCCTTTAAATTTTTCGGAGCATTCAAAAACCTTCAGGCGGGATGGACTTCCACCTGAACGGTTTGGCCATTACCCTTGCCGCGTTTGGTGAGCCAAGCGGAAAGCGCCTCGGCCAGCCGTTTCGGTTGGACGCGGAAGCCGGCTTCCAATTGTCCTTCGCCGGTGGGAAGCGTGTCATCGAACTCCGCTGAGCCCGTAAAATTGCGCATCGCGAAGGCGTCGAGCCATTCCAGGGGGCAGGGACGGCGCTCTCCGCCGATAATGATGTCGATTTTGAATTTATTGGCATACATTCCACCGCCGAGTATAACACTCGGAGAAAATGTGACTTAGGTCACAAAGATGTTGTTTTCGCAGCACACGTACATACGCCGATGTCTTGCGTTCGGCCCACGCCTGCCTTAAACTTTCTTGTTAACACTCCGCCGCCTGACTTGTCGCAAGGAGAATTTCACTCCCCGCGCCCCCGCAGGCATGCCGGACCACAAAACTATTTGGAGGCTTCGTGGCTACGCCCCTCGAGCAATGGGTGGAATCGGTTGCGCGCATGACGCGCCCCGAACAAATCGTCTGGTGCGACGGGTCGGAGGAAGAAGCCGCGCGCATCCAGGCGCAGATGGTCCGCGAAGGCCACACCCTGGCACTCAATTCGAAAACGTACCCGAATTGCTTCCTGCACCGGAGCGATCCGAGCGACGTGGCGCGCACGGAAAAGGTCACGTTCATCTGCTCGCGGGACAAGGAAAACGCCGGCCCGACCAACAACTGGATGGCCCCAGCCGAAGCTAAGCAAGAGCTGGGAGGCCTTTTCGAAGGCGCAATGAAGGGCCGTACGATGTACGTGGTCCCCTACATTTTGGGTCCTACGGCGTCGCCGCAAAGCCGCGTTGGAGTTGAAATCACTGACAGCGCCTACGTTGTCGCCAACATGCGTATCATGTCGCGCATGGGCAAAGTCGCGCTGGACCGTCTCGGCAATTCTTCCGATTTCGTTCCTGGACTTCACTCCCTGGGCGATTTGAAACCGGAGCACCGCTACATCGCGCATTTCCCCGAAGAAAAATTAATTTGGAGCATCGGCTCGGGGTACGGCGGGAACGCACTGCTGGGGAAAAAATGCTTTGCTCTGCGCATCGCGAGCTCGATGGCGCGCGAGCAGGGCTGGATGGCTGAACACATGCTCATCCTGGGACTGGAATCGCCCGGAGGGAAAGTCACGTACATGGCCGCGGCGTTCCCGAGCGCTTGCGGAAAAACGAATCTGGCCATGATGGTTTCTGCCCTCGAAAGTCAGGGCTACCGCGTGTGGACGGTAGGCGATGACATTGCCTGGATGCAGGTCGGCACGGACGGGTACCTGCACGCGATCAATCCCGAAGCTGGATTTTTTGGCGTCGCGCCAGGCACAAACGAAAAGACGAATCCCAACGTGATGACCGCGCTGCGAAAAAATACGGTTTTCACGAACACGGCCATGACTTCGCAAAACGAGCCGTGGTGGGAGGGAATGAACGACAGCGAACCCACAGGCGTGGTGGACTGGCAAGGGCGCGCGTGGACTCCTTCAAACGGCCTGGCAGCACAGCCGAATTCGCGTTACACCGTGCCTGCCAATCAGGCGCCATCGATTTCTTCGCGCTGGGAAGATCCTGCCGGTGTTCCGATTTCCGCGTTTATCTTCGGAGGACGCCGCGCGCGGCTGGCTCCGCTGGTCTACGAAGCATTGAACTGGCAGCACGGTGTTTACGTCGCCGCGACGATGGCTTCGGAAACCACTGCGGCCGCGACCGGAGCTGTTGGCGTAACACGACGCGATCCCATGGCCATGCTTCCCTTCTGCGGCTACAACATGGCGGATTATTTCCGCCATTGGCTGGACATGGGCACGCGCACTCCGCACCCGCCAAAAGTTTTCCACGTGAACTGGTTCCGCAAGGGCGCGGACGGAAAATTCCTTTGGCCGGGTTACGGTGAAAATGTCCGCGTGCTGAAGTGGATACTCGAACGCATCGAGGGCAAGGCTGCTGCCACGGAAACTCCGATCGGCCTCGTCCCCACTTCGACCGCGCTTACCCTGGACGGCCTCGACGTCTCCCGCTCGACGATGGATAACCTCCTTAACGTCGATAGCGCGGACTGGTCCAAGGAACACACGGAGACCGGCAATTTCTTCCAGGAATTTGGAAGCCGCCTGCCGGATGAAATCCGCGATGAGCACAACCGGCTGGGTCAGCGGTTGCAGCGCGTTGCGGTGACTCCGAAGTAGCCGCGGTTGCCGAAGATTTGAGATCTCATTTACGATTGAGGAGCGTCATTTTTGCGCCTATACAAAGTGAACTTTATCTAGGCGTCGATCGATACGTTGTTTCTCACGACCAGGGCCAAACTCGGGACGGGTCCCGGATAGAAGTTTGCTCTTGCCACACAACCCCGTTACAATGATTTTCTACGCCTTTAGTAATCCGTCCCGGATAACGAGAAAGGGAATATGGCTTCGAGAACCGTCTGGCACTTTGCTTATGGCAGTAACATGAACCGCGCGCAAATGCTTTCCCGCGTGGGAAACATTGTGGAAGAGCACAATGCGTCTCTGCCGAATTTCGAATTGCGCTTCAATAAAAAAGTTCGCGGCGGCACGGCCGGCGCAAACGTGCAGCCGTCTCCGGGGAAAACCGTGTACGGAGTGCTGTACAAGATTGAAGAGAATTCATTCCGAGGCCTGGACCGCTACGAAGGCGTTCCCGAGCACTACCGCCGAATCGAAATTCAGGTGACGCCCGATGGCGGGCAGCCGGTGCCGGCGCAGGTTTATATCGCGTCGAAAATAGAAAAGGGATTGCGCCCGTCGCCTCACTATTTGCAGGCGATTCTAGACGGTGCGGGCGAGCGCAGTCTACCGGCGACTTACATCGGCGAGATAAAGTCGGCAGCACGCACCGCCTAGTAACACAGGTTTCAACCTGTGTGGTTTTGGTTTCTCGCACACCCGGAAAAACGCACAGGTTGAAACCTGTGTTACTAAAATCTTCCTGCGGAGGGAACATGGCCACAACATCGCTACCGCGTGCGGCGTCGCGCGGGGGAAGCTTTCTGGTGGAGGCATGTGCTCCAGCCGATGTCTTCACGCCTGCGGACCTCACGGACGACCAGAAGTTGATTGGCCAAACCGCCGATGAGTTTGTCCGCAACGAAGTGGTTCCCCTCATCCCCGATCTCGAACAGCACAAACCAGGTTTACTACCCCAGTTGCTCAAGAAAGCGGGGGACCTGGGGCTGCTTGGCGGCGGCGTCCCGGAAGAGTACGGCGGCACCGGTCTCGACAAGGTTGCCAGCGTCCAGCTTGCCGAAAATCTTTCCGCGAACGCATCGTTTGGGGTCAGCCATGGGGCACATGCCGGAATCGGAACGCTTCCGATCGTTTTCTTCGGCACCGAAGAGCAAAAAAAGAAATATCTTCCGCAACTCGCGACCGGCGAAAAGCTGGCCGCGTATTGTTTGTCCGAGCCGCAAGCCGGTTCGGACGCGCAGGCTTCGCGCACACGCGCCGTGCTTTCGCCGGACGGGCGCCATTGGATCCTGAACGGCCAGAAAATGTGGATCACCAACGGCGGCTTCGCGGACGTGTACATCGTATTCGCAAAAGTGGACGGCGAAAAATTTTCCAGTTTCATTGTCGAGCGCGGCTTTCCCGGCTTTTCATCCGGCGCGGAAGAAAAAAAGATGGGGCTCAAAGGCAGCTCGACGACGGCCCTGTTTTTCGAAAACTGTCAGGTCCCGAAAGAAAATCTGCTGCATGAGGTCGGCCGCGGCCACATCGTCGCGTTCAACATCCTGAATACCGGCAGGTTCAGCCTGGGCGCATACTGCACGGGCGGAGCCAAGCGCACCCTGGAAACCGCCGCGAAATACGCGAAGGAGCGCACAGCTTTCGGCAAACCCATTGGTAGTTTCGGGTTGATCCGCGCGAAGCTGGCGGAGATGGCCATCCGAATTTTCGCCGTGGAATCGATGATCTACCGCTCCGCAGGCCTGATGGACCGCGCGATAGCCGCAGCGGGCGATGGCGCGGATAAATCTCAGCAATCGATGAAGGTGTATGAGGAGTACGCGATCGAAAGTTCGATCAGCAAGATTTACGGATCGGAACTGCTCGATTTCGTGGTCGATGAAGCGGTGCAGATTTTCGGCGGCTACGGCTTTCATGAGGATTATCCGGTCGCCCGCGCCTATCGCGACTCACGCGTCAATCGCATTTTCGAAGGCACGAACGAAATCAACCGCATGCTCATCATCCAGATGCTGATGAAGCGCGCGATGTCGGGAGCGCTGCCGCTGATGCAAGCTGGCGCGAAACTACGCGAAGAAATCCTGGCCGGCCCGTCGTTCGAAGAGCCGGAGCAGGGCGGCTGGAGCGAAGAAGAACGCATCCTGGCCGGCGTGAAAAAAGCATTTCTGCTGGTGGCCGGCGCGGCGCTGGAAAAATATCGCGATCGTCTCGCGGACCAGCAGGAAATTGTAGCCACGCTTTCCGATATGGCGATGGAGTGTTACGCCGTCGAATCGTCCTTGCGCCGAGTGCAAAAAGCGGAAGCCGCCCGCGGCGCAGAGGCAATTGCCGTCATGGCTGACGCGGCGCGCGTGTTTCTTTACGACGCAGCCGACAGAGTCGATGCCGGAGCCCGCAAGGCGTTGGCTGCCGTGCTCGAAGGCGACATGCTGCGGACGCAACTCGCCGTGCTGCGCCGCTTCCTGAAGCGGGAACCCGCCGATACGATCGCGATGCGACAGCGCGTCTGCGCAGCGGTTCAGGCAAGCGACAAGTATCCGTTCGAAGGACGCTGAAATTATTTTTCGGGCGGATCGAAATCGCATCGTTTAAATTCGAAGGCACGCGACATCGTTATGTGGCGCCATCCTCTCAATTCAGGAAAATCTTCTTTCGAAGTTCCGTTTTTTTCTCCAGTGGACAGTCGCTTTTACATCAGATATCAGCCCCCCTTTCGAAAATTTAATTTCGCATCTGAAAAGTACAGATTTCCTTTGCCCTGATCTAACCCCTGTTCGAATCAGGGGATAGTCCTCAGTTCTTGCTCAATCGTATTTAGCGAGTACTGGTAGTCCTGGAGCAAAAGTTTTCGTTTCAACTGTCTCCGTACCATAGGAACTGCGCTGGTCATGTCTTATATTGAACCTGTGTCTTTTTGGCGATCTATTGCATCAAATATGAAGTCACAGGAAAGGGTTCAGATGTCGAAGGTGGGCCAGGTATTCGCTGAAAAGAAAGCCCGGAAGTGGATGTGGATAGGGCTTGGGGTTTTCGTTGCCTTGCAGATTTATTTTGTACAGGAAATGCTCGCCGCGCTGGCGCTGTTTACCGGGGTATTTGTCGTTCTGGCTGTGATTGCGCTTGTTCTCTATCTGATTGATAGGGCAGGGCAATGGAGTCTGGGGTGGGCGAGTGAACATGCCCGACCTGTTTATGATTTTTCCCGCCGAGTGTGGACTCTGGCGGAAGACGTCAGTAGAAAGCTGCTCCGCCGTCCACGTTCAGAGCCTGCCCAGTAATCGCGCTGGCCTGATCGGAACAAAGGAATAGCGCCGCATCGGCAATCTCATTGGCGGTTTGCCCGCGCCCTTGCAGAATTGTGCTCAGGAAACCCGCCAGTTGCACCTCGGGTGACACACCTAGTCGCTCGGCAAGGGTATTCCCTAAATCCTTTGACATCTTCGTTTCCGTCACAGGACCCGGACAGATCGCATTCACGCGCACCCCTTTGCGGGCGGCTTCCGCCGCCACCACACGAGTCATTCCCAGCATTCCAGCTTTTGCGGCGGCGTAGGGCGAGCCCCATCCAAACGCGGACTTGGCGGACAGGCTTGAGATATTCAGGATCACGCCCGATCCGCGAGCATACATCCCTGGCAGGACCAGCCGCGTCAACAAATAGGATCCGCGCAAATGCACGGCAATCACGTGATCCCATTCCGCAGGGGTGATCTCCTCCACTGGTTTCACGGGGCCATAGTCCCCGCCATTGTTTACAAGAATATCGACGCGCCCAAATTGCGCCTCGCAGGTGTGGATCAGATGATTGCAGGCTTCTTCCCTGGCCAAATCGGTGGGAACAGCCAGCGCGCGGCCTCCGGCAGCAGTTATTTCCCTTGCGACGGATTGTATTTCCGATTCGGTCCGCGCGGCAACCACGATAGCAGCGCCCTCGGTCGCAAACTTCAGGGCGATTGCGCGCCCGATTCCGCGGCCTCCGCCGGTAATCACAGCCACTTTCCCGCCTAAAAGCATTTCACGCCTCCCTGACCTTCCGGCAGGATAGCATTTGGCTGCGACTTCGCGAAATCATCCTTAAACGACACAGGTCGAACTGAATTGGGGGATATAAAAAAGGAAAGAAACCATGTCGGGCCTGAACACAAACGGAGCTAGTTACTTGCCGGACGGGCCTTTATGTTCCGGTTCCAGGATATTGGTGTCAAACGCCCGGTTCTCATGCGGGCTACAGATAAACTCGTGAAACTCTTCTTTGGGGGCCAGATGATAATACTTCTGGAATCCCGGCCAGGACTTCTCACCCCAGGCTTTCGGATCGTACAAGTCGTATTCGATTAATAGATTGTCATGGTCGACTCGGCGAAAGCGCTCCACCAGATGGAAAGCATCGCTCTTACGGTGGCCGACATTCCCGTTGATCATGCTCTCACCGTTAAACCCAACCGTATCGACCACCAGCGTGTCTCCGTCCCAGTGCGCGATGGAGTCACCCTCGAAGTTCGGCTCCGGGTCCTTGGGGTGCTCGCGATTCAGCCAGAACGTCCGCCATTCGCGGTGATATTCATAGAGCACGACGATGCGGCTGCCGTCGGGTGTCGGCAGAAATTCGATCTGGCCTAGTTGCGGGAAGTCATAAATGGCTGGCGGACCCAGCGGCTCACAATCCTTGCCCGGGTATTCCCCTTGAAGATCGTTCGCCGGGACCCCGTTTGGATCGGTAGCGAAGCATGGTGCGTCGGTACTTGGGCAAACGTTCCCGGCGCGGTCCCAGCCCGGCAGATGAGGGCCTCCCAACGAATCGTGAGAGATGGATTTAATCATCAAATTCTTTTTCGCCCAGTCGGTGAGAGGCGGTTCCGGTATTTTCTGGTCGAAGGCTTCCACATTGGTACGGCCACCGGGACCTTTGCCCGGCCCGATGCGCGCATTCCAACTGTAGCCAAGCCATGGCCCCTGCAAATCATGAGGGTTAAACGGCAAATCCTTGGTTGACGGCGCTTTGGCGGCGGGAGCGGGAGCACTCGGCGCCTGGGCGTGCAGAAATGGCGAGCAGGCCAGTGCAACGAGCAAAAAGACAGAAATGATATAGCGAAATCGCATCGCCGATTTTCTCCAATTCTAATTCTCGTGCAACCCGTGCAATTAGTTGCTGTTACCGCCACCGGAACTTTTGGGGATAACTTTGCCATCGGGCATCGTCACATTTTGCATCACTCCGGCATGAGCCCCACTCTTTGCCGGGCTATAAGTGACTGTCACCTCGTCGCCCGGTTTGAGTGAATCGAAATCGAACCCGGCAGACTTCATTCCACGGACGCCCAGGCCTTCTATGATCCAATGTTCTACGGTTCCATCCGCGGCCTTCACGTCGAGATTCATCTGAGAGTGCGGATTGACCATCATATAGCTCGTAATTGTACCTTTCAGGGTACGCGTAGCGGTCATGTCATAAGCCGCGTATCCGTGGTGCGCAAATGCCGGAGCGGCAGGCATCAGTAGGCCGGAGATCAAGGCAAGAAAAATGATTACTTTCGTTTTCATTACTTGGCACCTATGGGAGTGCATCTAGAACCGAACTAATGAAAGTTTATTCGCACGCAAGGGGCGTGTCAATGCACACTCCCGGCAAAAGGTCGCATATCGCTCCCCGGCCGTGATAATGTATTATGGATTTTTGAGGCTAACCGATGAGCTACCAGACCGACTCTGGAAGTGAAGGGAAAAGTTTGATCCGAGTTCGTCCCCGCGGGTTTTGCGCGGGTGTGGTGCGCGCCGTGGACATCGTGGAGCTGGCGCTGCAAGCCTACGGGCCGCCGGTCTATGTCCATCATGAGATTGTGCATAACCGCTATGTTGTGGAGGAGCTTCGCAAGAACGGCGCGATTTTCGTCGAGGCCGTCGAAGAAGTTCCGCTCGGTGCCGTGCTGGTTTTCAGCGCGCACGGAGTTCCGCCCAACACACGGGACGAGGCGCGCCTGCGCGAACTGCGCGTAATCGATGCGACCTGTCCGCTGGTGACGAAGGTTCACCTAGAAGCGTTGAAATTTGCGCGCGAGGATCGAACGATCATTTTGATCGGTCACCGGGACCATCAGGAAATCGTCGGCACGTCGGGTGAAGCGCCGGAGAAGACTGTTGTTGTGGACAGCGTCGAGGCTGTGGACGCGCTTGAGGTCGCGGACCCCAACCGGCTTTCATTTTTAACGCAGACGACGTTGAGCATTTATGACACGCAGGAAATTGTGTCTCGTCTGCGCGAGCGGTTCCCGACGATCGTCGGTCCCGCCTCGGACGACATTTGCTATGCCACGCAGAACCGGCAGGAAGCGGTCGAGCACCTGGCGCGTGAAGTCGAACTGATTCTGGTAGTCGGCTCACCCAACAGTTCGAATTCAAATCGCCTTGTGGAAGTCGCCAAGCGTTCCGGTGTGCAGGCCCAATTGATTGATTCCGCCAAGGATATCGATTCGAACTGGCTCGAGGGCGTGCGCCGCGTGGGCCTGACTGCGGGCGCATCGGCGCCGGAAGTTCTGGTTGAACAGGTGAGCGAGCGCCTCGCTTCCCTGGGCTACACCAACCAGCGCGATCTGGACCTGATCCGCGAGGATGTACGATTTACTCTTCCCCCGGAGTTGACGACAATCGCTCCTGCTCCAAGATAAGGGGATAATTTTCCCGCGGCTTCCCGCGGAGTCCGCCGGATCGTCGTGGCGGAATGCAACGCTTGGCTGTCCATCGTCCGCAGGGGCGGACGGATTCCCACTTCAGGAGGGCGATTTTGGCGGTCAAGATTACCCGTCAGCCGAAGAAAATTGTCCTGCTGGGAGCAGCGACCAGCGCGGCTGCGCTTCGTTCCGGATCTGAGCGCGCGCCTGCCGCATTGCGCTCCACAAGCCTCGCCGATCGGCTGAAATCCGCCGGATTTGACGTTGCCGATCATGGCGACACCGCCACACACACTTTTCAGGCCGACGACGAGCACCCCCGAGCAAGAAATGTCTCCGAAATCTTCAAATCCCTGAACGACTTGCGTCCCCGCGTGGAAATGGCCGTGAAGTCCGGAGCGCTGCCGCTGATTCTGTCCGGAGACTGCATTTCCGTTCTGGCGGTCATCGCTGGCGCCCGCCGCTATTTTCGCAACGTTAGCCTTATGTACGTGGACCGCGACGCCGATCTGAATTTGCCCTCTACCACCACCTCTGGCTGCATCGATGGAATGGTGATTTCCCATGTAATTGGGAAGGGAGCGCCGGAACTCGTGCGCTTCTGGGGTGAGCCGCCGCTGGTGCGCGAGGTGGACATCGCATTATTCGGTTTCGAGCGGCTGGACCCGGCAGAAGAGAAATATCTGGCGTCGTCACCGCTGCGCCGGCATCCGGCGTCGGAAGTTTCCAACGCGGGAGCTGTGGCCACTGCGCGCACTGCGCTCGAACGTGTCCACGCCGGGAAGCATGAATTCGTGCTTCATTTCGATATCGATACCATTTCGAGCGGGGAATTTCGCGCGACCAATTTTCCAGGGGAAGGCGGCCTCAGCTATCAGGAAGTCCGCGACGCCCTACGGGTATTCGCCGTGCAGCCAAACTTGATTGCCATCGTCATCGCCGGATATAACCCGGACCTCGATCCCGATGGGGATGCCGCCCGGCGCCTTGTGGATCTGCTTGTTGATGTGTTGTCGGTGCGGATGGATACCGGGTCAACAGGGTCAAACGAAATTGCCGCCGACGCGGCTTTGGCTTCGGCTGCCGGCGCTCCCATATCGAATTCTTCCGTGACGTCACCAGCCGAACCCGATTCATCCACAATCTCTAGAAGCTATTGCACAACCCTCCGCAAGACGATCATGAAGCAAGCGATATGAAAGAAGGCCCCATAGATCGTGAGCGAGCGGTCGTAGCGCACGACCAAGCGACGGAAGTTACCGAGCCAGGCGT